>Ga0114978_10000086_pt1 | contig 72687 bp, 81 predicted proteins | sample S_140212_EF_Meta_FD_87027 | JGI IMG/M metagenome (GOLD analysis project Ga0114978, IMG submission 87027) | Freshwater microbial communities from Lake Simoncouche, Canada to study carbon cycling - S_140212_EF_MetaG | ecosystem: Environmental > Aquatic > Freshwater > Lake | place: Lake...
AAGATATGATGTATCCAGCATATTATAAATATAGAGATATTTTAGATTACTTTGGACCTACAATAAAAGATGATGATATGGTTTCTTTGCATATTAGAAGGGGAGACTATTTATTAGTTTCAAATTATCATTATAATTTAGAAATGAGTTATTACAAGGAAGCCATGGAAATTGCAGGTAAGAAGAATATAGTTATATTTTCTGATGATATTGAATGGTGCATTAATAATTTCAATGATTATGTAAATAGGGAAAATAAATATAATGTTTACTATGTTTCAGATAAATTCTTCAAAGAGGATGAATTAAATATTAAATCGGAGATTGAGCTCATATTAATGTCGATGTTTAAAAATAATATTATTGCAAACTCGTGTTTTAGTCTTTGGGCATCTTTTATAAGTTATTATACAAATAAAATTGTTATTGCACCAAAACGATGGTATTCGTGTGATGGTTGTAAAGATTACGAAGAAATATATCACAAATACATAACACATATTATATAAACATTTTGTAAAATATAATATCATAAATAAGATGGATAATGATGATGAGGATAATGATACTGATGTGTGTCAGTTAATAAATGAAAACAACATATTAAAAAATCAAGTTAAATTTTTAATGGAATGCATCAGTAATCAAATGAAAAATCTTGAATTATTATGCAAAAACAACAAGTCTAATTTAATTCCAATAGAATATTTGAAACCATACTATGAAAAAACTTATAAATGTGATATATATATATAATAATTGATATAATATTATAGTTATAGAAGAATACATAAGAATGATTTCAACCGATTTATATTTCACACATATCCATATATTACCGAATTCACATAATGCATCAGTATGTAAATTTTGGTATAGTAATATTATAAGTATTTTGAAAAAAAAGAAGCAGACATTTTATGAATTGCAAATATATAATTTAATAATTAATAAATATAGTACTTATCCTCCTCAAGGATATAATGTAAGAAGGAGATTAGATTTTGCAGAAAATCATCATATATATAATGATAATATATTTACGATTGCATATGATAATATGCTTAAAAACATTTTTAATTATCTCAAAAAAGATAAAACAGTATTCTTAAACATAAGAGATAATTTGATTATATATTATAACAAATATATTGCGATATACAAAAAATATAATAGAATAGGGATATTAGAAATAATAGATTCAGGATATATAGATGAAAATATTGCGTGCGAATACAAGGTATTATTGTCAAAATACTATAATTATGATACTACATGACTATAATAACATAGAGATTATTATAGGACTATATTATTATAAATATATTGTACAAATTTGTTATTTTTTTACACATTAAATTATAAAAAATTGATAATATATTATGTTTAATTTTATCACACATAAAACAAATAAAGATGCTAACCAACACCGTTTCCAACATCCCTATCTGCTACAACACCGCAAATCACAATATAAAGTTTTGCCTTTCTTTTGGAGAAGGAAAAGAAGAAGAAGACTGTAAAGATGAGACGGAACGTAAGAACTTTGCTACGAACTACGATGTGGAAGTGTTTGAGACTGGTGAAGGCGATGAATACATGAAGGGATATCGTGTTATCGCAAATGAAGGACCATTTGTTGTTAAGATTAGTGATATCAGTATTACAAAGGAAAAATCGAAGTATGATTATGCTATTGGGTTTGCAATTGATAACAAGGCACCTGAATATAATAGCAATAGTTCAACAATTCCTAATAATATTACACGAGACGGAACGATGTGGACTATCCCGGCAAATAATGGAATAAGTCATAACTTTGACCAAAATCCTAAAGCGAAGTATCAATGGATGACAAAGTTTTCTTTGGAAGAAGGATATAAGCCTACAGAGGAAGAATTGGAACTTGGTATGGAAGAAACTTCGCAAAATACCGGATTAATTTATCTAACATTTATGGTGTTTCAGAAGCTTGAACCCGAATATTCATCTACAACTCGTGGTGTTACACGTTGCAGTTCAGGTGCAAGGTTTGGCTACGGAAATGAAGCATCATCATCATCTGTCAAAAGCAGTTTTGAATTTGCTGTAGGGACCGAGAAATTTGTGATGCCTATCCGCATTAGGATTAATAATGAAACAGCAAGGAGCAAAACAAACTGTTCCCAACATCTGAAAGGAGCCAGTATCAACGCTCTGCGTCGCCAGACGATGACGGTACCATTCTAGATATTATTTAGTAATTAGGCAATGTAGTAGGGTATGTGTAGTATATATTTTTTATTTTTAAATATAATACTTATAAATATAATTTGTCAAAAAACAAATCCTTGTAAATGAACACAAGATAAAGGTGTGAAAATAGGGAAATATCTTATAAGAATAATACATATTATCTAACAATCCACCTTTACAGTCATAACTGGGCTTAAAAAGCCAGTATCTTTGTAAACAATCCGGTAATGGAAATGGCGCTCTAATAATTGATTAAATACTTTTTTAACTTTGTATTTATCCGGACAGAAAATACGAACTTCTGCTTTACCTTCTTTGACTTTTGAAACACCAACATTGCTATAATTCTTATATGCTTCATATGGGTCCTCAATTATTTTATCGGTTTTATTTGCCGCCCAATAAATGATTATAGTTCCTTCTTCATATTCTTTCATGTCAATTGAATATGATAAATTTGCACCTTTTGGTATTTTTTCTTCTGCAATCAAAGTATTCGGCAAATGCGCTAATCCTAAAAATGGCAAAAATGTCTCTTTTTTCATTATCATTATTATAGCAGCCGCAATAATAAATATAACAAATATTCGAAGAACAATATTGTAATTGTCATTAAATAATATATATATAGAGCTTATTATGGAATATAATAATATTAATGTAATCGTAATCATATGTATATATATTTCGTTAAAAAATATTTTGTTCATAAGAATATTTGCTTATTAATCTAATATATAAAAAGAATAAAAATAATAAAATAATTGTTTATGTTATTATACAATATGCTGATGTCTAATCTAATTAGTTATGTAAATTTCGTCAGCAATCCCCAATTTAATGCTTTCATCTGCATTTAATTCCAAATCTTTTACAAGAATTTCTTTTAGAAATTTTTTAGTTATTTTAGTTTTATCCAAATATATTTTATTAATATGGTCTTGGATTTTTAGACAATTTTTATAAGTATCATCAATATATGCTAATTTACCCCAGCACCCAGAACGTAATTCGTGAATTAGAACATATGAGTTCTGGCATATATATCTCTTATTTCCGTGAATACTAATAATAGTTCCCGCTGATGATACATTACTATCAATAACAGTATTTACCGGAATACTTAAACTTTTAAAGCAATCTATGATAGAAAATGCGGAGTAAATACAACCACCATTAGTGGTTATATGTAGATATATTTCAGGTTTTATATTAGACGGATTAATATTTTCCATCTTTAACTTGATTTCCAGGCTTCTTAAATATTTACAGAGAGTAAATGCAGATTTTGGTGTAATATCTGCCGAGAAATATAGGTGGTTATTAATAATATAAATGTTATGTTGCACATTTTCATGTTCTTCGGTTTCTTCATCCTCGCAATCACGCTTCCTTTTTTTAGAATTATACATGTATTTACCCTCCATAATTATATTAAAATAGAGGATTTATTATATTATAAATATAAGAAAATCTTATATAATATTTATTACCAACATATTTTTATTTATATCTTATAAAGGAGAAGTTATGAATAATTATATAGTAATTATATCTGTAATAACAATAATAATCGTATTTATAATATTATATCTTAATGATTATATCAAGGACATTTATTTTGATAATAGTATATTAGATATTGGAGACACATATACAATATTATCAAAATCAAATTATGATATGTATAGATTTTTTGAGAAGTATGAGAATAATGAGGAAGTTGCAACAAGGGATGAATTAACTTTAAACGTGGAAGAAGAAAAATATAGGAGAAGAATATTAGATGTATATGAAAATATTAATGACCCGATAGGCGATGAATATTTACCATATACTGTGAAAAATTACAAAGATGACCCTGTTGCAATGTCAAATAATAATATTAATGAATACATTATAATAAATATTTATAAAAATATTCTGGATAGGCAACCAACCGACGCAGAATTAAAGAAGCACCTTCAAGATTTCTATGAGAATGATATGAACGAAGATATTTTAAAATTAAGAATATATAACTCGACGGAATATAAAATGATAACAAATATGCAAAGTAATGATATAAAACCTGAATTAATTGCAAATGTGTCAAAGGTGCAACTAAACGAAAGACTAAAGCAAATGTACAAAGCCCAGTATAATACAGAATTATCAAATGTCAAACTTATAGATATATTAATAAAATGTTATAAGCATTTGCAGTTTAACGATTATTTATTCAAAGCAATGTTGATGCATGATAAATACAAAGAATTTGAAAATAATGCAAGAAACGAATATATATTAAGTGATGAAAGGTTGCTTGATATATTTAATCAAAGTTTCCTATTATATGAATTAAGATTGATTGCTAATGAATTAAAACGTCAAGATATAATCAAGAGAAAAGCTTTGCTATTACCAGTATCATTAGACAACCAAAAGCATGGCGAATTAAATAGTTCGAACATGAATATTGATACAAGTAAATATATTTCTGATATAGTAAAAAATAGCGATAATATATTTAACATAAATATTATGTTAAACGACCAGAATGACAAACAAGGTATGCCATATGCTAAAAATATGCGAAGAAGGGTCCCGTGCAAGAGCCGTGTCGCTAATAATTCCAACTTGTTCTATGCTAATAATTCGAACGTGTCCTACTCTAATAATTCGAACGTGTCCTACTCTAATAATTCGAACGAGGCATTCACTAATAATTCGAATGTTGTGGCTGGTGCAACATCATCTAATGTTATAACTAATAATAATGCTGGAAATGCTGGAAATGCTGGAAATACGGGGAATGCTGGAAATGTTGATAATAACGAAGTATGTTATGAAGATGTACCATATGACAGTGGATATAACAATAATGGAGGTGGTTATGGAGGTGGTTATGGAGGTGGTTATGGAGGTCGTGGTGGACAATACAATGACTACGAATCGCAAAAACTTTCTAACCGTATATATAATCCAATAGATTATAAACAACATTACAGAGGTGATATGAGATATAGACCTAATGTGTGCTCATACGGTACTAAACAAATAGTTCAACCAATATTTTTAAATTCATCAACATTATTTCAAGGGACCGATTTAAAAGAGGCAGCAGAAAATACACAGGTAGGTAGTATAATGCCAAAGTTTGAATATTATGAATACGAAGACCCTCTATAGTTATGTAAATATATCATAAACATTCTCGATTTTTTTTAAGAACATTAATTTCAAATTAATAGGTATATTCTTATCATCTATGATGACATTTTTAATTGTTGAAGATTTCTCAATAATTATAGGTATTAGCTTTTTTAATTTTGTTTGAATTATATAATCGCGTATATTTCCAATATAATTATATAATATAAAATATATAACACATTTGTACAAACGCATATCATTATTCATTTTTATATTTAAATTATGAATATCATCATTGCATTTTATAAGAATATGCAGTGTGTCTAAAGGCATTAGTGTTTTATGTATTTTTATATTATATAAAATCTCGTATAATTTATTATATTCCTTGCATACAACATAATTTATAATATTATATAAATCATATAGGTTGATATTACAATATTCCCAATTCTCGTTAAAAATAACTTTGAATAATTTTAAACAAAACTTAACACGCCTGTTTTTAATATTTTTAGATTTTGTAAAAGCCGAAAGCAAATATATCTTGGCATGTTCATGTGTAATAACATTGTTTATTACATAATATGATAATATATTTGTTAATGCATATATTTGTTTAGTATTTAAATCATAATGGATATTATATAGTAATAAATCCTGTACATATGAAATAGTATTATCAAAAACGATATGATAATAAGATGTCTGATTATCAAAAGCCAGATATTTTATAAACTCTTTATTATGTTTTAGAATTGCATATTTATTTGCATAAATAGATTTATTGTGTAGTATAAAATCGCGTAATTTATTGATGTATAAGTTTGAGGAGATATATATAACAATATCCAAACAAAAATTATTGATATGCATAAATTGCAGATTATCTACAAAGTTTTAATGACAATAATATCATTTTTTTAAAAATAATATCTTAATATATATTAGGATATTTATAATACATGAGTGGTTATTCAGAACAACATCAACAACAGCAACAAATGCAACAAATTGCAGGAAATGTGAAAGTATATACTGGACCTAAACAAGGTAAGTTTATAATTAACAAACACGGAAAGAAGGTATATATAGATCGTAAAACCTTAAAGAACGACGTCCCTTATAATAAAAAGGTGAACAAGGCAAAAAAAGCAAAAAAGGCCAAGAAATAAACTAATTTTTATTAACTTCTTTTATAATATTAAGAAGATATTATTATTATGAGTAATGCTACTTCAGAGTTCAAAATCGACAAGATTATTAGGGAGATAGAAGTAAATAAATTAAAAAACGTATATAATGAATATAATGATGTAATCAATATAATTTCGAAGTTTATTATTAAAAAAAAACTAATATTATATGGAGGGTTTGTTATTAATGTTATTTTACCAAAACATTTAAGATTTTACAAAGATTATACAATTAATGATTTTGATTGTTTATCAAAGAACCCGCTAAACGATTCCATTGAACTTGCAAAAATAATTAAAGAAAAGGGGTATACTTATATTAAAATCAAAAAAGCTAAACATCCAGGTACTTACAGGGTGTATGTATATGGTAAGCAAATATTTGATATTAGTATTATAAAATCAAATATATATGAAAACTTATTAAAATATAGTAAAAAAGAAAAGAAAACTTTAAAATTTTACAAAGATAAATATAATATTATACCCTTGCCACTAATAAAGAAAAACCTATATTATGAGTTATCACGCCCTGAACAATCAGGATATAGATGGGAAAAGATATTTGAAAGATTAAATATATTAAATAAAATATATCCTACGAAATCAATAAATATTACTTATAAATGTATAAGTATCCCACCTATTTACAAAGTATTAACAGCAAATATTTTGAGTTATATTAAGGAAAACAAATACCCTATTATAGATAGTTTTGCTTTAAAAATATATAAAAAATTAACATTAAATTGCTGTGGTAGAATTAACGATTATTCAAAATATATAACAATATTATCTACAGATTATGAAAAAACTAAAAACAATATAAACAATATTATTAAAAATAGTGAATTAACCAAATATAAGGTTGATATTAATAATTATATCGATAAGGATAATACATTGTATACTTATTATGATGTTAATATAATAAATATGGAAGACAATACAATATTTAATTTAATAAATATCATAAATGTTAAAAACGAATGTTTTTCTATTAACAATCCGACAAAAAATAGTTATACAGTAGGTAGTTTAGATACTATATTGTATTTTCTATATATTACCTATGTATATAATACAATATATACAAGTGATAATGTAATTGCAAATGAAAAACTATACTATATAAATGAATATGAAAAATATATTAATGAAAATATAAAAAATAATATACTAAAACGGTTGAAGAGTAAATGTTATGGTAAAATTAATTACGATGACGAAATAAAAGAAATATGGAAAAAGAAACTTACTTTGAAATATATATCATAAATTAATTGTTCTTTTTATCTAAACAATTATAGATTTCACTATTAGTTGTTTGTGTATCCTCTACACTGGTTGCATACTCCACAGTAGTTGTATCCTCTACACTGGTTGCATACTCCACAGTAGTTGTATCCTCTACACTGGTTGTATCATCTACAGTGGTTGTATCCTCTACAGTGGTTGTATTCTCTACTGTGGTTGTATTCTCTACAGTGGTTGTATCATCTGCTGTTGTTGTATCATCTACAATGTTAGTATCCTCAACAGTAGTTGTAGTTGTATCCTCTACAGTATTGGCTTCATCAACGGTATCAGTATCATCCGATGAATCTACACATACTTCATTTGTTGCAATCTTGCCATCATTATATTCAACATTTATGTATCCTTCATCGTCTAAAACAATATCGTCTTTGCCATTTAATGAATATAGTAGTTGCATCATTCTATTTTGTTTAATTGTTTTCAAAGATATATTATTATTAAGAATATTTTTAAAAGATGTAATAGATAAAGATATAATTACGTCATCATAATATGGAACAACAGTATTAAAATAGATATAGAAATTTACAAGCGTATTATAATAAACAGCTCTAAAATTATTAAATATATTTAATTTCATTGTTTGATGATTTATTATATTTAATATATTAAATAGTTTTATTTTTATATATGTTATACCCTATTTTTAATAAGATAAGCACAAAAAGATAAATTAAAATCTGGTAATACAGTTGTATTAAATAAATTAAAATTTTTATCTCGTAACTCTATATTAAATCTTTTGAGATTTTGTTCTGGAGGGTTTAGTATATACACAGAAGGGTCTGTCCAATCAAATGACGATTGATTATATGATATATCTGAAAAATTATTACTTGAATATGGTATTATGTCAAAATAAGTTTTTGGGTCAAAAACTAAATTGCTTGTTTCAAATCCTTTCCTTATTTCATTATCCCAATAATTGCTGGTTGTTATAACAGTTTTTTTAATATAAGATATTGCTCTATCATAATCATTAATGCTTATATATATAGGGTCAAACCTATTATACGATAATGTAGAAATTATTGAAGCTGTTGATAATATAGATGCTTTGAGAATTTTAACATAAATTATATTTTTTAGTGGTTCTGGAAGATTTATATAGTAGCTCGAGACATTTGTATTTTCTTGTAAACAATTTGAACTATTTAAATTAATTACTATTTTGTTATATTTAAAAGTATTATCTAAATCAACATTCATGTTTATATCTTATAATTAATATATATATAAATTATTTTGCATTCATAACACAAATATTAAAAATATATAAAGATTTTGTTATATATATAACTATAGAAATATATCATAAAATGGTGAACACGGATGAAATTGCTGCAGGTTTTGATATCGGCACTACAACAAGTTGCGCAGCTGTATGGTTGAATGATAGAGTTGAAATTATTCCTGATGGACAAACAGGGTCTCGAATTATCCCATCGTATGTTTCTTTTTCTGATGAAGAAAAACTTGTAGGAGATGCCGCAAAAAATCAATCAACAATGAACCCTAAAAATACTGTATATGATGCGAAACGTTTGATTGGTAGAAAGTTTAATGACGCTGTTGTTCAGGAAGATATTAAGCTATGGTCTTTCAATGTTACAGGAGATAGTAATAATAAACCATTGATTAATGTTAAATACAAGAGCGAGGATAAGCAATTCCACCCTGAAGAGATTTCAGCAATGGTTATTCAAAGACTAAAAGAGACAACTGAATCATTCCTTGGTCATCCGCTTAAAAAAGTAGTTATTACTGTCCCTGCATATTTCAATGATTCGCAAAGACAAGCAACAAAGGATGCAGGTGCAATTGCAGGCCTTGAAGTTCTTCGTATTATCAATGAACCTACAGCAGCTGCAATTGCTTATGGACTTGATAAAACTGGAGATAAACAGGAGAGAAATATTCTTGTATTTGATTGTGGTGGTGGAACTCACGATGTATCTATTCTAACACTTGATGGTGGTATTTTTGAAGTAAAGGCGACTGGTGGTGATACACATTTAGGTGGTTCTGATATTGATAATCTTATTGTAGAATGGCTTTGTGAAGATATCAAGAAGAGGATGAAGAAAGATGTACGTGAGAATGCGCGAGCACTTAAGCGTCTAAATATTGCAGCAGAGAAGGCAAAGAAAACACTTTCATCTTCAACAACTACTTCAATTGAAGTTGAATCACTACTTGATGGTGTTGATTATAATACTACTCTAACACGTGCAAAGTTTGAGCAACTTGCAGACAAAGTATTTACACGAACTCTTGAACCTCTTGATAGGCTTCTTAAAGATGCAAAAATGTCGAAAGGCGATATTCACGAAATTGTTCTCGTTGGTGGTTCAACAAGAATTCCGCGTGTACAAGAACTGCTTTCTAATTATTTCAATGGAAAACAATTGAATAAATCACTTAATCCAGATGAGGCTGTTGCATATGGTGCTGCAGTCCAAGCGTCTATTCTAACAGGACAAGGAAACTCAAAAACGAGTGAGTTGCTTCTTCTTGATGTTGCTCCTCTTTCACTTGGGATTGAAACAGCAGGAGGAGTAATGACTAAAATTATTGAACGTAATACTACTATCCCTACAAAGAAATCACAAACATTTTCTACATACGCAGATAATCAACCAGGTGTTGATATTAAGATTTACGAAGGTGAAAGGGGGTTTACAAAAGATAATAATCTGCTTGGAAGTTTTCATCTTGATGGTATTCCGCCAATGCCTCGTGGACAACCACAGATTGAAGTATCATTCGATGTTGATGCAAACGGTATTATGAATATTTCTGCAGAAGAGAAGACAACAAAGAAGACTAATAATATTACTATTACAAATGACAAAGGTCGTCTTACAAAAGAGCAGATTGAGGAGATGATTAAAAAGGCAGAAGAATACAAGGATGAAGATAATAAATTGAAAGAGAAGATTGAAGCAAAGAATGGTCTTGAAAATTATCTGTATAATCTTAAAAACTCTATGACAAAACGAGATGATTCGCCAGCCATTTTGGATGAAATTAAAGCAGAGCTTGACCCAATTATTGAAGAGGGTATTAAATGGCTTGAAGAAAATGATAAAGTGGAGACCGATGTTTACAAGGAAAAACAAAAAGAATTTGAAGCAAAAGTAAATCCACTAATGCAGAAACTATATAGTCAAGGAGGAATGCCGGGAATGCCTCCTGGAGGAATGCCAGACATGTCGGGAATGCAAGCCACTCCTAATGAAGAAGACGAAGATGATGATGAGCCTGAAAATGTTTCAGGGAAACCTTCAATTGACGAGCTTGATTAGTTTGCTCATCTAATTATCTATTTCTTAATATGAAAGGGATAGACATTAAAGCTATTAATATAGTAATAGAAATAATTGATGCCATTATAATATTATAGATGAAATATACTTCACGTTTAATATCTTCGCTACATTCACAATTTATTTTTTTAAGTTCATTAATAAATATTATAGATATGATGATGTTTACTAATCCAAAGAAATTTACAAATCCCGCAATAACTCTATAATATGTGAATAGGTCATTTGTAATATCTCTATATGAAAGTTCATTAAAATATAAATAAATATTAATTAATAATGTGATACTCATTATTGGTATAATGGCATGTAAGTAATATTTAATATATGTTCGCATCCAATTATTACTACATTTGCAATCAATCGTTTCTAATTTATATATCCAAACAATTGCATATATATTTATTATTAATGCAATTAATCCAATAAATATCGCAAACATTGATATTGATGTTTTTTTTTGCGTATTCATTGAATCTTGAAATGACATACCACCAGGACCGCCTGGAGAACCAGGTATAGGAGATATTGATTTTAATGTTTTACTTAAAGATTTAGCTTTTGCTGATTTGGTTGATTTAGATTTTTTTGGCATTTCTATATATAAATAAATATTTTTATTTAGAATATGCATATAAATATATAAACATATATAAATATATAAACATATATAAATATGAATGCATTAAAACATATATAAATGCAAGGAATAGAAAATTTAGGTTCGACATGCGCAATTAATAGTTTAATTCAAATTATCACAAGAAATGATATACTTCGTACTATTATTTTAAATAACGAGTTTGCAGAGGATACAATATCATCACAACTAAAAGAAATAATAATTCTTATGTATGTACAAAACAATTCTATAATTCCGCGTAAGTTTTTAAATACCTTTTATAATATATTTAAAGACATATTTAGTTCTGGTGAGCAGATTGATATAGGAGAATTATGGACCTTTTTATCTGATAAAATATCTGATGATATTATTGCAATTCCTCCTAAAAAAGAGAATAGATTATTGGAAGATTATTTCACAGAAGGTATTGTATATAAAAGCGACCTTGAATTTTATAATGCAATTATAGATTGCAAAATATTAAGAAAAAAATATGAATATTATTATAATAAATTTAATAAAAAACAATCAATATGGCAAAAAAACACACAAGGGTTTTATTTAAATACTACGAGATGCCTTAAATGCAATTTGACATTTTACAATTTTGAACCATTTACATCTCTAAATATAGATATTCCGAAAGATACTCCAAATCCTAAATTATCATACTTGATTTCGCAATCACTAAATGACGAGATTATACATGGCGACTGGTTTTGTACAAAATGCAAAAAAAACTCATCTTATAAAAAATCTACTAAATTATGGAAATTACCAGATGTATTAATAATAATAATAAAACGTTTTATAAATATTAATTCAAAGAATGATAATCCAATCTCAATAAACGATAGTTTAAACTTTAATAAAGGAAGTATATTATCAAAGAAGAAGGATGTTGTTTATACCTTTTCATCAACCGCTTTACATTATGGTTCATTAAACGGTGGGCATTATTCTGCAATATGTAATACACCCGATGGAAATATTTTGTATGATGATAGAAATGTTGTAAATATTGATGGCAATAAAATAGATTTCAAAGATAAAAATAGTAATGCATATATGTTAGTATATACAAAGCATAAAAATAACGATAAAACAAAATAAATATTAAATATATTCGTACTTATTAACATTCATTCATAAAACTCATAAATCTCTATTTATTTTTGTTGGTAATCCATGACCAAATAATATCATGTAAATTAACACAACTGCAGAGATAAGGATACTTCTATTTTCTGCAATTTTTGGATTTTGATTAAAAACGAAGACCATTAATAAATATAAAACTAACCCAATAACAGCCGAATGTAAAATCATAATAAGTCCTCGCTCCATTTTACCTCTTTTTAAATTCTGTATCTATTTATACAATAATATAATATTATGAATAATATAATAATTACTACCATTATTATATTTTTTCCAGTTATTCCTCTGTATATGGTATATTTGCTTCTAACCTCCGGATATAATTCGCCAGCCAGATATATTGCATTTGACACAGCGCTCTCAATTGTTGTATAACTTATATAACTTTTACCGTTATGAGTTCCAAGATTATATACATTATTGATACTACTTTCAAATGGTATATATTTTTCACTATACGTATTAAAATATGCATTATCTTTGCAAGCCCATTTATTATTATAGGTGTCGTAATAATTATTAGGATTTATAATTGCAACATAGTCGTCCGTCAAATCGTCAAAGAGACTTTCTTTAATTTGCCTATAAACCTCTTTAATTAACTCGTCAGCGGAGCATTCATTTGCTTTTTTATAAATAGTTTTGCTATTTACATCACATATACTTACAGCAACACTTATAACGGTTAAATATCCATTCTCAACATTTTCCATATAATCCGTTAGATTTATCAAAATAATTCCCCAATCTGTATCAAAAGTCAAACCATTAATAAAAGGTAAATCTAATTTATCTTTGTAATGATAAGTAATTGATATATAATCTATATATTTCGTTTTCTCTGCCCATCTCTCAAAATCATAATAATTACCAAATGCATTTCGCAATTCGTTTTCGTACTTAATGATATTCAAGAGAGCGATAGGAGGAACGGCAAATACTATTTTACCGCACTTTATTTTTTCGCCATTATCCAAAGTTATAATTTCAACATTATTATTTTCAATTTCATAATCTGTTATGTGATTCCCCATCATAAAATCTACGCCACGATTACTTAAAAACCTCTTCCACGTACTAAAAAGCACTATATCAAGCGGTGCTTTTGGTTGATATATTTTCAACATAAGACCACCATCAGTCAACTTTAATATTTTATTAAGACTATAAGAATATATATTGCCACCATCTGTAATACGACACAACCTGTCGAATGTATCTATAACTTTCCGTGAAAAATGATGTCCTCTTAAATATTCATATAAACTTATATCTTTACCATAGTCATCGTCTATAACAAACATTAGGTAAGCTATTGTGAACATCATTATCTCGTACAAATTAAAATAGGGTAATATCTTTGCATTTGCAACATCATTAAATGAATACTTATATTCAACAAAAACATCTTCTATTTCCAATCCCATCTCGCTCATAAGATTAAAGAAATTGTAATATTTTGATAAATAAATACGAGGGCCGTGCTCTGTAAACATCCCATCTCTATTTCTTTTAACACGATGACAACCACCAATCTCTTTTTCTTTGTCAATTATTAATATCTTCCTATAGATTGAGCTTGCTGTATGAGCTAATGTTAATCCTGCAGGTCCAGCGCCAACAATAACCAAGTCATAATATCTCATTTTATATTAAAATAATTTAATATCTTATATAAACAAATAATATTATATTATAATAAAATGGAATATGTTAATAATGAAATTGTTGATATAACATTTGTTGATAATACTATGATTATTCACTATGATAATGGTGAAAATGAAACTCTGCCTTTAAACAAAGAAACATACGAAAAAATGTATAGAGCTTGGCTTGTAGACCAGCCTCCATTTATATCAGATATATATAAACAAAAATACATGGTAAATATAATTAAAGCGTCTATTCATAATGATCAAGGATGTATTGAAGAACTGAATAATAACTTTCAGGTCGATAATAAAGACGAGGTTATTAAGTTTTTAAAATATATGCGCGTTCGCGATTTAACCCAAGAAAAATTAAGATGGAATCAACCATTCAATAGTGTATATAATAAACTTCCTGGTAAAAAATAAAGTCTATTTGTGATGTACTATAATTATTTTTATAATATCATAAAAAATGATTAAATCGGTTTAAGTTTATCTAAATAACAATATAACAATTATTGAATGCCTTCGTATTTAGAGACGTTGCCGGATGATGTCCAAACCGCGATATATGAATATCTATATTCTTATATTTTGCAAGATTTGATTAATAGCGATGATTATAAAAATACTAAATATTTTCATAATTTGTTAGAAATTACTGGAGACCCATTAGTATGCGATTTAGATTATTTAGGTATGTCAAATCTCAACAATAGCAAATATGACATTTTAAAATACAAAAGGAATAAAAAAGAATATGACGAACTATTTAATAATAACGCAATATATCAAAGGTCTTACTATATTAAGCAATTAGATATTGAATTACATAATATTGTTATATCTAATGATGCTTTTTACAGCCTATATAAATCTAACAAAACATATTATAATACTATAAAGGAACATATACGGTTTAATATTTGCAAAGATACTACAATAACAAGAAAAATCAACAAAGCGACATTTGTATTGCAACAAAGCGAACCATTTAAATGTTTAGCTGAACTATTATATCATGTTATTGATTTTTACAACATTATAAAAAATAAGATACATAAACATATAGAGATGTTAGAAGTGCTTGAAAATGGTGGGCAAATATTGACAAGTAGGCAACGTAAAGATAAATATATTATGCAAGATATGCTCAATTACCATATAAACAATAGATTTATTGTTAGGTTTGATTACGACATTGATACTAAAACCGCAATTCCAATATTGGAATCGATATGAACGAGCAATCCTGTTGAAATTTAATTATGTCTTCGTGTTGCCGGAAAGCTTAATGTATATGAAAGCGAATATATATATAATTTTTAATATTATACACATATAAATCTTGCAATTTTAGTAAGTAATATAACGAAATCAAGAAACTTTTCGAACCAATCTCTTTTATGTACACTAACAATATTCCTGTCATTATCGTAATTGGGTTGACACCATGTGTTTCTTTCTATGCGAGAATTCATGTCAGCGTTGCTTGTTGTTATGTTTTGCTTGCGTTGTTCTGATTTGGTTATTAAACTACTAAACAATAATCCCAATCATTTTTTATAATAGCTGTAAATATATATTCTATTTGCAACCTTGCATATATTGCTGTATAGATAGTTTCTTATTTTCAATTTCTATTTGTAATAGTTTGATTTCTATATCATTATTTTCACAATACTCAACAATTTCTTTTTGTTTTTCAATAGAAGGTATAGGGATTTTAATTCCTTTGATATTTGCTTTTGAAATATGTTTAACTGTATTGCATTCGCCCGTGTATAAATGTGCAAGAGTATCCAAATTATAATATAAATAATAATAAACATATTTTAAATTTGAAATTGATTTGTTTTTATTTTGTAAAATAAAACAATTATCGCTTGCAGAAAACTCATATGCGTAATAAATATTGGGGGCACCACAATCACCAATAATGATACTTTCACCTTCGTAATCAGGTATATCAACATATGTATCAATATTCATAATACCTTTATAAAATGGATATTTACCTTTAATATTACCATACTTTGTGTTTCTTTTACTTCTTGGCAATATATTGCAAATATCTTCAATAGTTTTTGTATTTGACATACAATATTATAATATAATCATATTTATTTTTTAAATACAATTTATATATATATTAAGTATTATAAATGCAAAAAAATAATTTTCCTTTAATATAATTAGAATATAAATAACTAAATGCCTACTACACGATTACAACTTAAAACCCGTAATTCAACAGCTAATAGTGGAAGGTCATCAAGTAAATCACCAAGATCATTATCACCAACAGCTGCTGCACGATTACCAAGATCATTATCACCTACCGCTGCGACCAGAACACCAAGAGCGGCAACAGCAAGATCAGCGACCAGAACACCAATTGCTACATCACCAAGAGCAGCAACAGTAGTAACTGCGACTGCAAGATCACCAAGAGCATTATCACCTACCGCTTTTGCAGCAGCAGTTGCAGCAAAAGATACTAACCTCTTTCATAACTTACCAGAAGATATACAAATCTATATTATGAAATTGGCAAAAGGTAAGAAAAAAAATAGTCGGGGAAAATATGAATTATACAAAAAAATTTACAATAATCGCGAAGTATTTATTGAATGGTTAGAGGAGATTAGAAGAAATGGGGTTGATGAGAAGAAGCGTGTTAGAAATCCTTTGCGTGAGGGGGGTCTTATTTATACGAATAAGAATGGGCTGTATAATACACTATGGCATTTATGCGTAGTAATTTTTCCAACAGCTTTTAAATGGGACACAATTCCAACTCCATCAAAAAGATATTACAGACATCCAAGCAAATTTTACAATGTTCCACAATAGAGACAATATTATGTTGAATTATATATTTTTATTTTTATAAATAATATTAAATTATTTTCTTTACAGATGTTAATGACATGGCTACTAAAGGATGTATTGGGGATGTATGTTTTGAAACATATACAGCAGATATAATTGTTCAAATAATTAGGTTTATTATTATTTTATCACCATTGGTAATAGGCTTGTCTATTGGTGCAATATACGGTAAAAAATGGAGCGAAGATAAATATAAGAATTTAAAGAAATCAGAATATAATCCTCCAAGTTATGTTTTTGGGATTGTTTGGCCTATTTTATATTTATTAATAGGATTTATATATAGTTATGCATTATATGATTCTAAATGTATACCAGATAGTATATCAAATTGTGGAACAAATGTACATTATAAGGAATTGAAATACTGGATAATACCTCTACTTGCGTTAATATTTAATTTTATGTATATACCAATATTTTTTGGTGAAAATGGGTTATTCAATGGTTTAATAATAATAATTTTAAGTTTAGTTTTTGCAATTTTAACGCTGATACAATTTTGTCTACAAAGTAATTATTATAATTATACTATAATAATTGCAATATTCGCATTACTTCCATACATTATATGGTTGTCATTCGCAACCTATTTATCATATGACTTATATATATTAAATACTAAATAATCATGATAAATATGTTCTAATATATTAAAATTAATTTAAAAATTGATTATTCTCCTTTAAAAGTTATAGTAAGGACAAACATAAGAAGACGCGCAAAAGCAAACCAATCGAACAAGCAACAAGCAAACCAATCAAACAAGCAACAAAGTAGTATTTCAAAGATGTCCGCGTATGCCCCTCATTTCAAGGAGATTATCGCAAAGATGCCCGATACCTTTACAATGAAGGAGGTTGAGGAGTTTTGCAAGAAAGCAAAGAAGGATATTAAATCAAAGTTTAACGAAGTTAAGAAAGATAAGAAGGCACAGCCAAAGAAGCGTGCCAATAAAAAGGCGAAGGTAGACGATGATGGCAATGATATTGTAAAGGTTAAAAAGCCTCTCTCAAAATATCTGCAGTTTCTACAAGATAATCGCCAGAAGGTCATTGAAGAAAACCCGGGTTTGAAAAGCAAAGAATATATGACATTGCTTGCAACCTTGTGGAACAAGCACAAGGAGGATAATAAGGACAACTAAATGGAATAAATATACGAAGTAATAATAATAAATGTAAAATATATATATTTTTTATATAATAATTAAAATAATATATATAAATAAGTTCTAATGCGTTTTTTACTTCTACTATTTTTATTTATGATGTCGAATGCTTACACGAACATAAATATATATGGGACAGGTATGTTTTTACCTTATAGCATTGGTATAATAGGGTATATTAAGAACCATTTTCAGCTTACTGATGTAAATATTACAGGAATATCTGGCGGGGCAATATGTTCAATATTATATACACAGGAGGACGAATTATCAAATCATGATAAAATATGGGATTATACTATTGGAGAAGATGTATCTGAATTATCTTTGTATAAGGATTTGCGTATTTTTCAAAAGAACATAGGAAATAATTTAAAATTAAGGTATAATAATAAGGAACCTCGTAATATAGATAAAATATCTGTAATATCTACAAATGTAAATAAGATGAAAAATGAAAAAATATCCAATTTTGATAATATTAATGACCTAATTGATTATAGTTTATGCAGTTCGTATATCCCTTATATATCTGGAGATACATTTGGGAAAACATACAAGGGTACTGAATATATGGATGGTGAAATATTAAGAGATTATAAATATAATAAAAAGCAAATTTGTCCCACGACTATTTCTATACATAGGAAAATGTGGGGACGTAAATTTCCAATTAATAATTACCTATATACAAATAAGCAAATATCAAGTGATTTATTCAATTACGGGTGGGAAGATACAAAAAAAAATAGGAATGAATTATTCAAATGTATTACAAATAAAAAAAGGATTTATTTAGGGAAAATATTATCGCAGAAATAACTGGCTTGCTTTTTCATAAGATTTCTCTATTTTTTTATCATACTTTTTAAGTCTCTCTAAACGGTCTTCTTCATCTTTCCTTTCTTTTATTGCCTTTAATTCTTCATATTTTAATTCTTTTGCAGATAATGTTCTTTTTGCTTTTTTCTCACGATATGCTTCATATTCGTCAACGCTTTTAAACTCCTTTGTATTTCTCATTAATTGCGGGTCAACTAATCTGGTTCCATCGTGTGCCCTCATATAATCTGTATATGCTAATGAATTATTTTTTTCTATACTACTTGAATAATCATCTGGTCGTTTCCCACCTAATTCTGTAAATTGCAAGCTTTTTGCTAATATTAGTGGTTCGGGAATTTGATATTTTATCAATTGTTTATTTACTGGAACATTTTTATTGAATAGTTCATTAAAACTTTCATTATCTATTTTATTTTTTTTAATTAGTTTTTCGATGTTAATATCTTCGCGTTTTTTTGTTGATTCTTCCATTTTAGAACCATACCCGAATTCATTCTCTTCGTCATATATTTTACATTTTTCAAAGTTTTTGTTAAACCTTTCGTTTGTAAACTTATCGTTTGATGCTAATACTTCGCTTGGATGAGGTGATATATCATTTGTAATTTTATGAAAATAATCATTTGATTGTTTTTTAAGGTCAAAATGAAGCTTGTCTTCTTCGCGTTTTTTAAGTTCATCTCCCAGTTTCTTAAAGCAAATAGTGATAATGTTAAATAACTCCTTATTACCTCCTTGTTTATCAGGATGTGTGTTTATTGCTAATTTTCTATATGCTTCTTTTAGTTCATTCCAAGTAAACTGTTTAGAAACATTTAAAACTTCGTAAGGATTAATACTATCTATATCAATATTTTTAAAATCAATATCGTCAATCATACCAGTTTTTTGCGCTGCATTATAATATTGTTGGTAAGTATATTGTCTCGAAGAATTTGCTCCCATGTCATAACTTATATATATTAAAGTTTATTTATATACAAACTTTTACACTTTGTATACTTTCGAAGTTTACGTATTATTTATTGTTTTTTATATATTGTATGCGTTCCATAGGATGAATTATTTTTACGGCGTCGTCCTCGTCTCCTGCGGGGTGGAACTTCACTACTAAAAATATAATCATACAATATATTATATATATTCCTACTCGGAACACTTGGATCAATAGGTACATTGCTTGCATTACTAAAATGTATAAACTGAATATTATTATCTGTATTACTACTAAATCCAGCTTCTTTCATTTTATGAATAAATTCCATAAACTCTTCTTCTTCTAATAACCTTGTTGTCAAAAACTCAATAGTTTTAATTATGAAAGGCACCTCACGCCCATTTCTCCACCTGGTAGTCTTTTTTGTTAATATATTGATACAGTGAATATATTCAATATTATCAGGTTGCAAAGCGCGAACGATTTGATTATATATATTACCAATATATATGCTATGACCATTAAAGTTTAATTCATCTATACTTGTGCATCTAATACTACATTTATACTGAATGGTCATTATATAAATGATATTACCATAATATACTAAATATTGTTTATATATATGAAAAAATCAATATAATATATATAAAAATATACTCATTATTTATTTATAATAAATGGCAATTAACAATATTATTATTGTTGGCTGTAATATTATAGGATTGTATTCTGCATTGCGATGCGTTGATAATGGTTATAGAGTATCCATAGTTGATAAATCACCACAAGATAAATTAAGTATTAATAGAAGAAACAATTATAGGATTTTTAATAAATCGCATCATTTATATATACAATTATTGAATAAGTTTTCAATAAAATACGAAAAATATATATTGAAATATAATGAAAAAACAACAACTATTATATCCGGTATTATTTATAAATCAAAATTAATACCTAACAAATCTTTGAATTCGCAATCATTTGTTAAGTTCTGCCGTTCTATTCTTACTATTTCTGATTATAATGTATTAAAGGATAACTTGGATGCATTTGAGCATATATATAGTAATATATCTGCGATGGACGCTCTCATAATGTTGTCAGGAGACCTTAATGCATCACAAGATTATTATATATTAACCGACAACATAAGCGTATTAATCGAAAGAATAACTCAATATTTAAAATCAAAGAATGTCGATTTCCATTATAACACAGAAATACGGGATATATTATTTTGCAATAACATAATATATTCATCGACACGAAACAATACATTCATATCAAATATTATAATATTAACAATGTCAAAAAATAATATACTTAAATATAATTTCTTAACAAAAGAGCAAAAAAAACTTCTAAATAATGTTTCAAAATACAATATAGATTGTGAGAGTATTTATTCAGATAAGTATCTGAAAAGTGAATATGAAATTAAGGCACATCTATTAGAAAATTTACATATTGTTTGTCCTATTAAAAAACATAGTATGTATCTTTGGAATTACGGAATTAATAATATTATTATTAGAGACAAAATAAAGCATCTATTTACGCATATATTTATATGCAGTGATTCATATTCGCGAAATAATTTTTTTATAAATTATTCATTGGAAACATACGATACAATAAATAGCAAAGTTAATAATAAAATGAACCATCATTATTAATATTGTATATCATGCCTTGCATAACCACGTCTATCCTGAACTTCCAAATGCTCCAGTGCCTCTATTCGAATTTTCAATATTATCATTAATATTATTACATATAATCAATTTAGAATATATTTGCTTCTTAACAATCATCTGACAACACCTAAAAGGTAAATTGAGGTCGGGGCAATCATTATTTATTTTTGTAAGAGCAACATATAGATTACCCCTATATCCTTGGTCAATAATTCCAACATTATTTGCCAAAATATAACCTGATTTACTTATTGAACTACGTGGAACAATCTCTACATAATATCCATTTGGAATTTCAAGTTTAATACCTGTATCGTATATTACAGTATTTGAAGTTAGTCTTTTGTATTCTTTGATAATTGTCAAATCATAACCTGCATCAGAATATCTCGATTTACTCGGGATTACTGCGCTTTCATCATCTGTGAAAACCTTAATACTGGGAATTGAATTACCATCGTGATTGTTATATGTATAGATGTAATTATTAACATGCCAATCAAAATTACTATATATCATACCAAGCAAATCAATCATATTGACGCTATTGTATTGAATTACATGGTTATTAATGCTTTTCTGGCGAATATAAGGGATACTGTATAATTCAATGATACTATTTGCAGTATTTTCATTATAAAAAGTAATATTGAGAACATCATAAATAATTGATGCATATTTCTCAATATATGCTTTAACAAATTGATTACAAATGTTTTCATCTCGACTATAACAATCTGCAATGAATGCAGATAAATCATTGCATCTGCAATCTTTAATATTTAGATGCACCGAAATGTCATCTTTGATTTTCTGCGATGTTATGTTCAGTTTGATTATACTATTGAGAGGACCATTTTCTGTATATTTAACATCCCCTATTTGACGAAGATAATTTATAAGCATATCAATATTATTAAAATATGGATAGAAACACTTCTCTTCTGCTTTCAAATCTTTGTAATAACAATACGATATATTTTTCATATTATTGTCATGTTCTTTGACATTATTAAGTTTAATTTCTACATTTAAGTTTTCAATATTATTATTATTATTAAAAGCAATAAGTCCAAGAATATATGCTTTTAGTGGATTGTCTATAACCTTGAAAAATTTCTCATTCATAGTGGTGTCGTCTGCCATTATTTATATAATATATATAGAATAACTTTATATATTTTATATGTTTATTCTTTCATTTTATTACGCCTTACTTTTGCAGTTTCTCTAAATTCAAATTTTTTAGGAATAATTACATCTTCCATCAATTCATCTTTACTCATTTTACCTTCAATATGTAAGCAAACCTTTATCAAGTCTGATTTATTTAGATTACGAATATACTTAATTCCGCGTCCCGCTTCAGGGTGTAAAATAACCCATTCAAAGATAAACAATTTCATGTCTTCGCATTTCATTTTGCCATAATCAGTCATTTGTCAAGAGCTGTTAAAAACATTTTCACAATAAATAAAGCAATTTTTATAAAAATTATTGTAAAAAATATAAAATATTTAATATGATATATGCCTTATTTCTTCTTTGGGTTTAGACATACCACTATCAATATCTATCCTCGAATTAGTTTCTCGCATATTAATTGTATTATCTATAATTGGAACAAAGTTTAAAATATATTTAAGACCATCGTATTTATCAACAGTTTCTTTGTTTGCTCTTTCAAACTTATCCGGATTATCTTTTATAATTTTTCTTCTTAATTCATTATATAAATTAATAGATATTTCTTCGATTTTTGCAATAACATTACTTTCTTTTGAAGTCCATCCTTTGGATATATCACATTTATGCGTGTATATACTTATAATAGGAAGCGACCATAATATACCTATCCTTTTTGAACGATATTTTTTTTTATATTCATAATTATACAACCAAAAGGCATCGTCTAATATATCGTTTTTATATAATACACTGAATACACCCCATAAAAACCACACATTGTCATTATCTGTGCTATAAAACTTTGTTTCAAACTTATATTTACTTCTCAAAATATAATCAATAATATGTCTTAATTTATTTGAAATATCTACAAGTGTATTCCCTTCATCCACTGATATATCGTCCGTTGATTTTATTGTCTTAATTATTATTGCAACAATCCTAATCGCCATACCATAATTTTCGTGGTCATGTGGAGGTAATATTCCATCAAACCTCATAATACCATTATTTGATAATTTCAAATCATTATTATTAAATAATGTAGAAATCTTGTCTTTCAAAACCTTCATTGACATATTTCCGCATTTTGCATTAGGATGCTTATTATATATGTCGCATAATATGCACATTTTTGAGATAATGACATATATATCCTTGATTATTAGTTTTTCATTCTCAATAATTTTCTTCAAAGAACTATATAAGTCAATTAATTTCCTTATATCATACAATGATATAAATGAACCAATATACGCGCATATATTTATGTAAACATTCTCTAATATATCTACTGATTCATGTAAAAAAATTATTTTAGTACTTAACATTATACTATTCTGTATATCTCCATTGCAAATTGATGTAAATAGTTCATCTTCCATTTTTTATAATATTTAAAGGATTATATATTAATAATATTAAACTATTATATATTAATAATATTAAACGATTATATATTAATAATATTAAACTATTATATATTCAAATAATTATTCTGTTTCAGTAAATATATTAGTTTGACGAGACATTATGAAATTGTGATGGTTATTAATTATCTTAAAACATTTAATAATAGTTACTTCTGATACATTACAGGCTTTGGCAAACGTTTTTTTTGCATAACCGAGATTTTTAACACTTGCATAATAATACAATATACCTGCGGCAGAAGATGTAGGTGAATTATCATTCATTATATCATTATCCTCTATTAATTTAACTAATAGCTTGCATTTTTCTATATCTTTAATAGGCATATTTAAATTATTACCATATTGTGCAATAAAATCCATAGGTTCGGGTGATGATACATTTATCTGCAATAGTGTTTGAAAACGAGAATTGCCTTTATTAAGTGTTACGTGAGATATGTTAAACATTGCCGCAATATCTTTTGAACTTTTAGGAATTTTATTTAAAAGACAAGCGTGATATATGCAAGACGCAATTAATCCCTCTTTATTATCTCCTCGTGATATTTTCTTTTCAGATGCATTTTTATAAAGAACTTTTGCGTCGTCTATAACTTTTTGCGGTATTCCATTATTAATAGTATTTCCTGTCATTTTATCAAATACATTCCATAATGTTCTTTCGTCATATGGCATACTATTCCACATTTGAAACATACGAATACGACGAATATCTATATTATCCTTGTATCCACATCCAATCATAGAACCGATGGACGATTTGGGCAATAAATTATTAGTAGGCAATCCGCATCGTGAAGGGTCCCCGTCGCGATTATCATCATTGCCATAAAAACGCCATTCAGCAGTATTCTCTATGAGTTTTGAAACAATAGATGAACATTTTTTGCATATTTGCATATTATCTTCACTAATTACTTCGCTACACCCGCATACGCAAGTACCGTTTGTTATATCGCCATTATCTAATGATGTAGAACAATTTGAATTATCAGAATTATATTTTTCGCTTTTTTCATTTTCGCTCTTTATTTTTGTTAATATATTCCAAATATCGTCATCATATTCCATATCTTTTAAAAGATATATAAGCTTAACAGATATTGTTATATGGTGTTAATCATTTTTTATATAATTTTATTCTTATATATATTAAAAAATGATTATTGGCTAATAATCAATAGATAATTAAATATCAAAGATGGCAACTAAATTAAATTTTGTTGGCTGTATGATTCTTATGATTACATTTATCAATGCAATTATAAATATTAATGGGTATATTCTACCAAATGTTTATAATAAGGGCGGTGGAAATAATTACAAAAGACAAAGCTTAAAATTACGGAATAGTAATAATAATCTATTTTGTAATGAAAAATTCATTTATATGAAATATTTAGTAGGTATTCGAAACTTTAAAAAGTTATATCGCATCATTAAAGATAATAGCAATATTGATATTCAAAATATTATTAATATCTTTAATAATATTAATATAACTCAATTAGCAAATATCGCAGATAATAATTACAATAATTCATTATTTATTAATAATTCTATGTTTATCAATAATACTTATTGTAATAATAACAATAAGACTGTGAAGAACCTTGTATTGTCTAATATATATATAGACGTTAGTAATATTAAATATATTCAAATATCAACAAGAAATGATACATTAATTGTTGAATTAGATAAAAATAATGCAAATATTGAAGCAATTGAAGCACCTGTAAATAATCTTATGTATGATATAACTAAAATAGAAACATTAGTAAGCTCTATTTCATTAATAATGAAAGTTCTTAATATCAATTAATAATTTAAGACCCTCTCAATTCATTTACTTGTCTTTGTAGTTCATATACTTCCTTGCGCAGAATATTCAAATCATTCCTTACATTATATCCCTTGTTTTCATATGGGCTAATATATTGCGTTTTATCATCTCTTGATGACGAATCATAATACGCCGGTTTTCTGTAGGTAGGCTTACTATTATGTTCTTTCCTATACTCGAACTTACTCATCTTCTCTTCGCGTTTTGTTTTAAAACTTGCGAAATCTTCTGAATCAATATCATATTTTTTAATTTGCTCGTTTAGATCTTCGTTATCAACTTCTACCAATTTACAAATATGGAGATATAGACGGGTTTGAATACTACGCGAAGTCCTTTTAAGTTCCGCAGCAATATCATCATAAGATGCATTCTCTAAACGCATTGAAAGAAGCCTATCTTCCTCCCCTACATCCCATCCCAGTCCCGCTCTTGATGTTTGCTCGTTTTTCCTGAGTTCATCAAAGTGTTGATCGAAGTTTCTCTTGCTATTACGATATTGTTGTTGCATTTTTATATTTAGTAGTGTATTTGTGGCGCGCTTGAAGCTTATATATATATTGCATCTTATTTTTATATCATTTTGTAATACTTCTGGAATAATAGGATTTATAATAGAATTGACTAAATAGTATCAACATACTTGTTTGATATGCAAACTCTATTATAGCATATTGTTTAGGAACAATATCTTCTAATGCGATTACAATTAACGAATGCATTAAGCAGATTGCGAACTGTAATAGTTGTGCGCGTGTAATATATTTTTTAAATGGATTGTTATATCCCAATGATGTGCATATATAATGGCTATACATAATTAAATGGATAATACTATTTATGAAACAACCAAAAGATGCTGTTCCATTACCGTGTTCATTATGCAAAAGAAACCCCCAAATAAGCCCAATTGTACTATGGTGATATACGTGAAGAAACGACAACTGTTGCTTTTCTTTGCCACGCAAAATTATAAAGAAAGTATCAAAATAATCAAAATATTTAGATAAATAATGAATATATACAAAATATCTTAAATTAGCTGTATATGGTATATTTATACCATAAATATTTGGATATGATACTACACAACTCAACCCGTATATCATATATATATTAAGCATTATTTGAGCATTATTATATATTAGCATCGGGGTTTTAAGAGAATATGGTTTCTTACCCTTCATATATTTTGAAAGTATATATATCATACTGAAATATCCCATTGTAGCCATACTCATAAAGCACGGCTTCGTTGTATATATAATTATATCCTCTGTTTTCATTATTATTATAATATAATATATATTATTTATATAGAGAATGTCTGCAAGAGGAAAATCTACAAAAGATAAATTAAACAAGGAATTAGATGATTTGAGCCCTGCCCAAAAACTATACATACGCGGATGGTTAGATACAATTAGAGGACATGATGTTAATGCTGACCCAACAGTCATAAACCCATTGACTGGAAAAAAAATTTTTACAAATAAAGATGGAACATACCCGGTTTTATATGAATGGTGTGTAAAAAATTTTCCAGATTATGAACATTATGATGAAATACCAAAACCAATAAATTATGGAAATGCGGCTGCTGCTGCAACACCCAGTAGAGCAGCAACCGCAGCAAACTCTCCTGATTTTGATGTTATTTTAATTGCAGAAAAATGGAGAAAAGACCCCACTAAAGATCCATTCACTGGTAATGTAATTGATGTATCAATAGACCCGCAAAGTCATTATGTTTTTGTATACACAAAAATTATGAATAAATTAGTTAAGCATATTTTGGAAAAAAAACCTCGATTTCAAGATTTGTTGACAGAGGATGAGTGTAAAAATATACAATTTAGTTTACCGAGTGGGAATGCAAGTTTACCTCTTTTGGCTGGTATGAGAGCTCGTCCTGATAAGATATTATATGATTATCTTTTTATAAAATATTTTATTCATTCGGCAACAATCAATTATGATTATAATTTTAAAAGAAATACCCATGTAAATATAAATATTGAAATTTATAATTCACATAAAGATTACAAAAAAGGCGATACAATTGATACATTATTTAAGTTTTTTGTATCCAATATCTGGACTAGCGAATTGTCGTTGACAAAGTTGATAATAAATTTATGTTATGATATTAAAAATATATTATATTTGCACCAATCAAAAATAACAAAAGAAGCAATTAACAATTTAATGAAGACCAGAACAACATTAATATATTGCAAACGAATATATGAAGAGTCTTTGTATGATAATGATAGATTAAGACAAGAAATTCAAAAATATTTAAATAATAAAGCCGTGAAGGATGATCTTCTTTATCAGGATGATATTTATTATGATAATCCACTACCTAACACACCAAGAGAAAGGGCAGACGATAAGCATTATATATATAATATATATGAAAAAATTGCAAAACATACCATGAACGATGATAATATATATCAAACCTTAATATCAATATGCGATTGTATTATAATATTATATAGAGATAATAATGCTAAAGATAGTCCCTATAACAATATCAAAGACCTTTATAATATATATGGCAATGAACCCCTAATGCCAATAAAACCATCACTTTTAACAGACTTGCAACTGTATAAAATACGTTTAAACAATTTAGAAAATGCTGTTAAAAGAGCAAAACAAGATATGGATAAAGTTGGGAAAAAAAGATTATCAATAGGAAACCGGAAATTTAAAAGTGAAGATAATATTATAAAACGCCGAGACGTATCAATGTTAAAATATTCTGTTAAATCGAAGGCATTTACATCGATGAATAATGAGGATATTGAAGAAGCAATAAAATCAAAGAAAGGGAAACTAATAGATAATTTACATTTAAACAAAATGAAAATAAATTTAAAAACATTTGAAAACGACAAAGAAAATATATTAAAGAAAGATAAGCTAAAAATATATGACGAAAAAATTGAAATATGGAAAGAACAGTTGAAAGAATATGAAAAAAATATGGAAATATATGAAAAGAAGAAAGAAAATATTGACCGTTTACCATTATATGAGAAGAAGAAAAAGGAGAAAACCCCGCTATTGTCACTATATGCATACGAAAAGCCATTCGAGAAGCCATTCAAGAAGCTTGGACAAAGGAAATTTAAAAGTGAAGATAATATAGGAAGACCTCGTCCCATAATATCATCAGTAAAATATTATGATGAATTGAAGGCATCTAGTTCGGTAAGTAATATGAGTAGACTATCCCCTAATAATGTAGTTCAAGATTATTATATAAATGATACGGACCCTTATACACAAGAAGCTTTTGAAGATATGGACCCAAAAAAACTAAAATATGTTTCAGATATAGTTTCAAGTGATGGAGATAAGGAATATCATTACCGCTTTGATACAGTGAGCATATATAATTATATATTAAAATGCAAAAAAACTTGCATTAAACCTATAAATTTTTATACAAAAAAGGAATTAACAGATAAAAATATTGATGAAATATGTAATAAAATTAAAAAATTATCCAAATATCCAACATATTCATCTGCCGATCTTAAAGAAGCATTTAAAAATTGCAAATATAATAATATGCTCGTATTAGATTATGATATGGTGGTGACTGATATGGCGAACAGAGCCAATGGAAAAGAGATTAGAGGATACTTACCTGTATATTTACATATTAATTTAGGAGGTATATTATTTAGGGCAATTAATAAAATAGACTCACCTGCTTCTATTACAGAGTATGATAATTACCCTAATCTTACAAATTCTTTAAGTTCTCAAGTTTTAAAGCTGCCTTATTTTGATCGCTATTACACTGGACATGATATGTACAATATATATCCACAGGATTCCATATTTCCAGAAGTTATAGTGCACACTTTAAATACTATGTTAAATGATGGGGGGTTAATTGTGAAAAAATATTTCCCATACAGAAAAAATAACAGAGAGGGTCATAAATGGAATGCAATTCTAAATTTGCCACAGTTTGAGTTTTCTCCAAATGATACAATACAAGTAGCGTTAAATAAATTAACCGCATACAAAGATATAATACAACGTCTATAATTATTTAATTCTTCATTTATTTTTGATTATATCAAAAAAATATAATGGTATTTATATAGAGGAACAAGGTCTTATAGTATGAAATATATAGATGCTTTAAAAAAATACAATGAAGGCAGTGATAAATGGTGTATGCCTCGTAAAGGAACAGAAGATTATTTGAAAATAATTAATTTAATGAAAAAGATTTCAAATATTAAGAAATCCTCTGATGGCAATAAAAGCAATGATAAGGAAGTCAAGATAAAAGCTTTGCAGGCGGTCATTAAAAGAAAATTAATATTGAATAAAAATAATAGTAAAGAAAATAAGGGTAGCAAAAACAGCAAACAATCATTAAAATATATTAGTAATATTTCTAAAAAATTCTCTGTCAAACCTCATTATAATTCATCACAACATGTATTTTCAAAAGATATTGAAAAAAAAGGAAAGATAATTAAAAATTTTATTATGGATAAAGTAAAAACTAATAGATATAAACTAATAAATCGTATAAATCGTTATAAATTACTTAAAAATAAATTAAGTTTGTTGAAATATAACGACTGTTTAGAAAAGAAGGTTTTTAATGGTGTGCAAGGATTTACAATTAGAAACATTATAAATCTTGTAAAAAGGATAGGTTCTAAAAGTAAATATGGTTTTATTTATTTAACAAGTATTCCTAACACTATAGGACCGTATCCAATTGCTACAAAAATTATGAAGAATGACAGCGATAATATTCTCGAAATTAACATTATGACAAAGATTACAAATAATATAATTTTAAAAGGACTTTCTAAACATTTCCTTATGATATATGGGAGCTGTGCATGTTCTAATAAAATTGCAGAGAAATTAAGACTTATTAGTATAAATGAGCTTGCAGACGGAGACCTTATAATGCTTCTAAAGATCCGTGAATTATTGCAAAATGAAGAATTATTATTAAACTTACTATTCCAAACATTCATATCTATAGCAACATATCACAATTTGGTTGGATATATTCATGGTGATTCGCATTATGGTAATTACCTATATCAACAAAATAACGAAGTAGGTTATTATCATTATGTTTTTAATGGCAACGATTATTATTTGAAATCTTGCAAATATAACATTATGATTTTTGATTATGGATTTTCAAAAAAAATTAATAATGTGAATAATGCCATCCAGGTTAAAAAAATAAACAAAGATTTATTTGAAGATTATCGGCGAATAATACACGCATTTATGAACAAAAAATCAGGGTGGGGTGAGTATAAAAATTTACCGAATGACCAAATTAATGATATGATTTTAGAAATTGCTTCTTCTTTAGACAGAATTATATATATGGAATTAACATCGCAAGTTCTAAATTTAAGTAAAACATTTGCGATTACTCTTTTCAAATCTATAATTGAAGATGTTTTTTTAAAATATACTCCTAAAGACATGTTTATTACCACACGCCCTCCAAATGTCATCAACGAAACCCCTTTTATAATTGGTTAGAATATCCCATATCTATTATACATTTATTTTTATAACATATAACTTATAATATATAACATATAACATATAACATATAACTTATAATATATAACATATAACATAATACTATGAACAATAATATATATGACATCGCAGACAACGAAGTAATATTAGAAGACACCGTATATGATTTGCAACAGTTTTCAAAGGTTCACCCAGGAGGTTCTAATATGTTAAATATTTTTGGTGGTAAAGATGCCACGATACATTATTATATGTTGCATCATCATAATAATATACGCACAGATATCCTATACAAATACAAAGTAAGAAGATTAGAAGACGCTTACAATAATCAAGACAATAAGTATATATTAAACACCAAAATATTTAATGAATTAAAGAATAATATTAGAATTGCAGTTCCAAATCAATATGCAAACTACGAGTGGTGGATTAAAGCATGTTCTATAATGATTGTTGAGATATCTATTGAATATCATAATTATATATATGGATATACCTTTGCAAAGTCAATACTACTTGGTGTTTTTATGGCAATGGTTGGATTATGTATTCAACACGATGCAAATCACGGCGCTGTTTCTCGTTCGCCAATAATTAATCAATTATGGGGCCATACACAAGATTGGATAGGCGGTAGCTCATTGCTTTGGAAACATCACCACGTATTATTGCATCATGCATATACAAATCATTTAAATTCGGACCCAGATATAACAACAAATATACTACGACTTCACAAAGATATTAAATATGAAAATTATCATTATTGGCAGAAGTGTTATATATGGATACTTTTAACCTTGTTACCTATTAATTGGCATTTTGCAGAAATAATGGACCTTTATAATATGAACCATATGTCCCACAAAATATCATTGATGGCAACAAGGGAAGCACAAATAGGAATATTATTAAGAGTATCTTTTTATATACGTTTTTATATTATTCCTATATATTTATATCCTTCATTATATACATTATTTAATATTTGCTTATCATTAGCAGTAGGAGGATTATATCTGGGTATTAATTTTATCATTTCTCATAATTTTGAAGGTGTTAATAATAATACCAACGAAGGTATTACATCGACCGAAGATTGGGCAATATCGCAGATTGAAAGTTCATCCACAGTAGGAGGAAGAGTGTTAGGGTTTTTTCACGGAGGTCTCAATTACCAGATAGAACACCATTTATTTCCAAGAATATCGCACGTTCATTATTATAAAATGAAGCCAATAATTCAAGAATGGTGTAAAAAAAATGATGTTAAATATAACTATTATAATAATTTATGGGATAATATATATTCGTGTTATAGATATTTAGAATTGCAAGGAAGGGAACCCATAAAAGGAATTATAGACAAATAACTAACAATTATCTATATCCTATCATCTTTTGTGGTCTTCGATTAATTTTTTGCGGGACCATACTCCATATCTATTATCTTCCCATCCATATTTAGATAATTTATCATAGTGGTATTTAATAATATTGTCGCAAATTATTAGTAATGGTTCGGAAATATCGTAATAATCTCCCATCTTCTCCATCAACTTTTTATAATATTCATCTTCATATATATTACTCATCGATTTAAGGGCATTATCCTTTTCTAATTTACTTTTATTTTTCATATAATCTTTGATATAATCAGTTAGTAAATTTCCCTCATCAATAATGTTAAAATTATCACAATTGGAAAGAAAATTTTCTAAAATGTCTTTGCATATTTGTTTAATTATAGGTATTTTGTCAATATTATAATTGATGAACAACATTACTAAATATATTATACAATAATATATGTATATTAGTTTGTCATTTTTTACTATTTATATCGCAATAAATTTATAATAATTATGATACTCAAATATATAAGAATAAATCTATTAAAAATATTATAATGGAAACTTACAAAACCCTCATTGATACATCATTTAAAAATGCAGAAAATAATTTTTCAAAAATTACAGATGATATTATTAATATGGATGGTATGAGCGGAATAAAAACAAGACATTTCTATAATAATTTATTGAATACAGAAGATGCGAGATATTTAGAAATAGGGACATGGAAAGGTAGTTCAGTTTGTTCAGCAATGTGCGGAAATAAAGCATACGTGGTATGTATTGATAATTGGAGTGAATTTGGTGGTCCTAAAAATGAATTTTTAGCAAATTTTGAAAGATATAAGGGAGAAAATAATGCAACATTTATTGAGAATGATTGCTACAAGGTAGATATTTCTGAATTGTCAAAATTGTCAAAATTTAATATTTATATGTATGATGGAAATCATAGTAATGAAAGTCATTATAATGCTTTGCTACACTATTATAATTGTTTAGATGATATATTTATTTTTATAGTAGATGATTGGAACTGGGAAGATGTTAGAAATGGAACAATAAACTCTATTAAAAAATTAAACTTGAAAGTATTATATGAAAAAGAAATTAGATTGACATGGGATAATTCACACACTCATCAACCACTTGCAAGAGACACTTGGCATAATGGAATTTATGTTGCAATTTTACAAAAAGAAGTAATTTAATGATTATCAGTAATAATATATTTATACCTTATTTTCAATATTTAATAAATACGAGTGCTGGTTCCTAATCCTGAAGGATTAACCTCAATCTTTTCACAGCTTACACCATCGCATCTTACGATATATTGCTGGGGGTACATAGTTCCTGTGTCTGAAAAGGGGCGATTGCAAGGAGCGCAAGGTGATAGATTTTTTAACATAGTTTCTCTATTACGCTCCATTAACTTTTCAGCATTTTCTTGTAAAAATACTCGGCTTTCATAACTGCTTTTAACCATCGAATTATTATGAACATCTGTTAATAATTCTGCATTAACCATACATCTTGGTCGATAATCTGTGAACGCGCGACCATCAGCCATTTTTAAAGGGCAATGAGGAGTTAATTCTTTTGATGAACTGAAACTCATTTTAATATATCTATACAAATGCAATATTTTTTATTTCTATATTTCTATATTTCTATAATATGGACCGATTAGTTGATTTGTGATTATTCCAAATTATACCAAACTAAACGATAAAACATCTCTTATCTTTATTTCTTCTTTTTTTTTTTTTTATCATCGCTTGTAAATGTTATTTCAGAACTTACAGACATATTATCAGGTTCGCAATTATCAATAAGTACATTATCAACATCACCTTTTGCTTCATCAGCGTAACCTGCATCTCCAGCGACACCAGAACTTATATTTTCGACAATCTTATCATCATTATGATCATCATCATTATTAATAAATGATATAACATCTACATCAGAAATAGCAACCTCTGCATTATGTTTATCATCGGCAACATCTATATTATCAGATGCGTGTATTGAGATATACTGAACCATATCTTCATTAACAGAGAGATTGTTAGAATTATTTTTTCCATTTTGGGGAAATTCGATATTTGGAGCAAAGCATTCAAATTGTTTACACGCATTTATGGCAGGACAATCTTTAAATATTTCATTCATTATACATTCCGATGCTTCAATATTTTTTGCAATATTATCTTCGCGAAAATCCTTTTTAATTATATTAACTCGCTTTTCAAGTATAAAAAAGTTTCCTTCTAATATTATTAATTTCCTCCATAGAAACATAACAAGAGATACAATAACAATCAATATTAATAAATTAATATATGTTTGATCAAATAAAAAACTATACATTATTTATTAAAATCACTACATATTTTGTTTTTCATTTTAATCGCATTATCAATAATTATTGAGGGAAACTCCTTAATATCAAGTAATTCTATTGCAATACATAGATATGAATATCCTTTCTTTATCTTGTATGGGAATATATACCTATTATTATGCGAAATGGCATCTACGGACAAATTGATAAACTTATCTGGGTATAATTCTTCCAACTTTACTAATTTGTGAAAATGCGTCGTTATTATTAAGTTAATACCTTCCAATTTGCTTAAATATTCAATTACAGCATAAGCAGTCGCCATCCCTTCTGTTGGCGGTGTTGAATGCATCGGTTCATCCATTAAAAATAAGCCTCTCTTATTTTGTCCGCTTATTTCAACGGCTCTGTTAATCATATTTAAACAATATTCGGCTTCTGCCTCAAAATACGAGCGTGTTCCCAATATATCGGAAACCCTCATAAACGAGTTAATAGTATCATATAATATTAACTTCGATCGCAAGCTATATGTTATGCCTATGGTTTGTCCTAATATAACATTTGCCAATATAGTTTTCACATAGGTGGTTTTTCCACCGGCGTTAGGACCAGTAACTATAATGTTTTTATTTAGATTTACAGGATTTGATATTTGGTCATCTTTTAATATAGGGTTCTTTGCGTCCCAAAACAAGGTTTCATTAGAATATGCAACTTTGGACCACGTACCTGACAATAATAATTTATTTATGCTGTCTATAACATCTACCGCGTAGATTGTTTTAAGTAGCGAAGAAATGTCTCTTTTTATGTTTTCATCTTTCCATATCCTGTATATATCGGTCATCGAATTATTTATATTAATTTGTTGATATGTTTCATTAATTTTGAAATACGGAGATATAATATTACTTGGTAGATTTTTCATAATATTTTGCGAATGCCTAACGAAATGTACTAACCCCTGCATCTTTGCATGTAATTTATATTTTGTATTATGCAAGAACAATGCAATCTCGTAAGTTTGATACATGTTATAGAGATATATTCCAATATATAAAAACAGTGATACAAACTTTGTTATGTCAGTCCGTAAGTTCCCAGTTGTTTTAAATGCAAACTTTAATATATTATAAAATATATCTATATACGATATTATAGTTATATTCATTTTTAAATAGTTTTTAATGTACACATAGGGGGCAATAAAGGTACTCAAAGGATATAATATAGATGTCATAGGGATAAAATAAATTTTATATAAATGATATAAATCTAAAATTTGCTCAATATAATTTATATAATTTATTATAAAGGTTGATGGGAATAATATTTCTATCGATGAATTATTATTTATTTCTTCTGCAATTTTATAAATCCACAATATATCATTCTCGTATTCTTTGAGGATCTCTATATCTATGTCATAATTTATTATTGTGTTTTGTCGCAGTTGTAGTATCTCCTTATCATTTATAGGATGCTTAATTAGTTTATCTATTAATATTTGGCTTCCTTCTAATATAGGTAGTTTTGAAATCCATTTATCTATGCAAGTATCTTTGTAAACATCGTCAGAAATATCTATTTTTTCGCCCATTATTATATCATCAGTTATAATCTTGTTCAGAATTAATTGTTTTTTTGATGCATCAAACTCAAATAACTCTTCAAACTCCTTTATAATTTCATCGTCCATATCTAATAATTTTAATATTTATTTAATTATTACATATTATAAAAAATTGATATAAAAACTCGCATCTATATATCTATAACAATGTCTCAATGCGAATGTATATCCATCTATAACAATGGGGTTATTCACATTATAAATCGAGAACCATATGAAACAAATATGGATGTATATAAACGAGGCTGGTTTATTATTAAAAACCAGCATCATGAAAAGGACAAATGCAAATTGCAATCTATATCGCTTATAGATAATTATAAAAATAAGGGCATGGAATATGATATATAGGTGTTTACTTTTGTTTTGATTTTGACCTTGAAACTTTCTTCTGTTCGCCTGGTTTTTTATTTTTTTGACTTATTGCTAGTTTAATTGTCGCCAATAATAATGCGGATATTAATGGAGACATATCAAATCCGCCAACAGTTGCTTTTTTAGGTTTAGGTTTTATTAATCTTGTCTTTAATTGTTTAGATTCTTGACTTGCATTAACCATATTATTCTATTATTATTATTATAATTTAATTTATTATATTTCTTATAATAGATATTTAAATACTATATATACAGCAATAATTGTTGTGATAAAATTCAAAAACATCAACAAGATTACAAATGGTATTAAATAATACAATATATATATAAGGATTGGTTTTACAATTTCATAACGTATATTAGATTTAAGTAGCTCATCTTTTATAAAATCGATGAATATGTTGATTAAACTATTATCATTTTCGCTGTCTATGGCTTTTTCATGTGCTTGCGGTTTGCATTCTTTTTGCGCATCTTCAACATTTTTATTATTCATTATATAATTTAATAGAATAAAAGATAAATAGCAAAATCTTGTGTTTGCTTTTGAGACTTTTATATGCGTCAATCAAATATCATTAATAAGATTCCGTTAAAAATAGATAAATAATGCCTATTCTTAAAAAACCTGAAAAAAAGGATGATAGGTTCATTGCCAAATCAAAAGAACCTGTGAAAATAATATTTTCAGATATAAAATTAAAATCAATTAGACGCTTGATTGATAATAAGGGATATAATATTGCAATTTATATACCAGAAAATATTAATAATGAAGGAATATCAAATATTAGTAAGTTAGATGATGATGTTATAGCGGAAATTATTAATTATTCCCCTATTTGGTTTAGTAAAACTTTTACAAAAGACGATTTAGTTGAATTGTACAATAAAAGTTATTGTGTGCAAACTAAAACGATGCCAGTTATATTTACAAATACAAATTATCCGAAAATAATATATAACAATAAAAATATCGATACAGTTGATACAGTTATTAATATATTAAGAGAAAATAATCATTATAAGAAGTGTATAATAAATATCGAAATAGAATATCATGGAATTTCCTTTTATAACGATAATACTAAAAATAAATGGGTGGTTAGTTCCATCGATATAACGGACATAACAAATGATAATAATGATAATAATAATTGGATAAACAAGGATGATATCGTAGATAAATTAAATGATGATATTAGTTTGATTAATAATAGAATGAATAAAAAAATAATTGAATTGCAAAAATATATTAATGAGTTGGAAGAAAATAAGTTAAATATAAATAAAATGTTTATAACACTAAAAACGTGCCCTTTCAATAATATACAGGAACCATTAAACAAAATCAATCAATTAATAATTTACCAAGAAAGCAAAATTAATAATATATAAAAAACTTTTAAATATAATCTATTGTAAATAATAGATAGATATATAATAAGAAATATAATATGGGTTCTAATAAAAACGTTGTTATATCATTTTCTATTGCAATATTGCTATTACTTTCATTATTATTATTATTAACATATAATTCTAAATGTTCAAGTAATAAATCGCAAATGAATTATATGGATACTTCTCGTCTTCCGACCGGAATTTCGAATGATACTGAAAAATATTATAATTTAGAGACTTTTGCTTCCCCTGCTGATAATTACCCCGCAAATCCGGAATTAGCTTCAAAAGGAATAGGTAATTATTCCCCTTCTAACCCTGAATTTAACACCTCGCAAATGTTAGATACGCAACAACCGGATAATTATGACACCAATAGTCAATTCTCAACAACCGGTTCAATGGGTGGCGTAGGCAAAGATCCATCTCAATCAGGGATGCAATCCTGTTTTCCGCGCGATAGATTAACTGCAAGTGATCTACTACCAAAAGACGCGGCTGATAGTAAGTGGGCGCGCATAAATCCGTCTGGTGCCGGTGATATTCATGATCAAAATTATTTAACTGCTGGATATCATGTAGGTATTAATACTATTGGACAATCATTAAGAAATGCAAATCTTCAATTACGTTCTGAAGAACCTAACCCGCAAAAAGCTGTAGGTCCTTGGATGATTAGTACTATCGAACCCGACTTTCGCCAAAATACACTTGAAATTGGAAGCTCTCCTGGATATTAATATATATATTATTAATTATTTTTATACATTTATAAATATTATAATAATTATTCACTTAAAGAATATAATATTTCTAAAATTAAATATGAGTGATTTCGGACAAACCCTTCTATTATCATCATTAAGCGATTTTTATTATAAAAATCCAAAATATAAATTAATATTAAAGGAAATCATTGAAGGGAAACATAAATTATCATTGAGAATAATTGAATGGCTTGTAACGCATTTTGCAAAGTCAAATAATATTTATTATTGGATTGATGAAGAAAAAAATCTATATAATATATTACCCGATGATATTAAAGGTAATGTCAAGAAGATAAATCTATACCAGGATTATCGGGCGCAACTAAAATCATATAGTAAATTTAATTTTGATTCCTTCCGCAGACATCATCGCATCACATTTTTTATCAATATTGAGAAAAAGGAATACATTGAAACAACAATTGGGCAATTAAACTTTTTTCGATGGATTTTCAATAATAGCATCATAGATTATGCCATTAATAATTATGACCTAATTTATAAGAAGATGATAGATAATAATACATGCAAGATTAAAAACAAAACCAATGTATTGCATAATCATGACATCATTAGAATGAAGTGTTTATTAAGATTTGATTAAAATATATTGCACAACAATTATATTTTAGGTTTATATAAGATTTATATAAGATTAATAATATAATATATATATATTTAAAATGTCCATTAAATTATCTAATTTATTTTCAAAATCCATGGATGTTGGTGATGATACAATTGCGGATAATAAGAAAACAGAAACTACTATTGTAGAAAATAAAACGGACGATGATTGGTGGGTTCCTTCAAAAGATACGAAGAAAAGGGTAATGTTATGCGGAACATATCCTATTGGAGCAAGTAATGGATATTCGAAGGTCGTATATTACATTTCAAAATATCTCGGTAAATACGATACAATTGATTTAACAATTTATGGTTTTCAAAATATAAAATGTGTTGATAGTTTTGCGATAAGGACTGATATACCTCCGAATGTCAAAATACACGACGCGATGGAAACAGAGAACCCTCGGCGTAATGGATTTGGAGAATTAGAGATAAGCAAATATATTAAAAATAATCCTCAAGATATCATTATAATATTTAATGATAATGTTGTAACATCAGCATTAGTAAGCAATATAATGAATGATTGTGGTAAGCATAAAAATAAATTCAAACTAATATCTTATATGGACCAAGTATATCCTTATCAAAAGAAGGATTATATTAGTTTATTAAATAAATATTTTGATGGTATTATTGCATTTACGCCATATTGGATGGATATTGCAAAAAAATTAGGAATTAGAGAGGATATGCCAATGTATAGTTTCCCTCATGGATTTGATCATCATGTATACTATCCTATACCAACAAATATCGCAAGAACATATTTTAACTATGATGACAACGCTTTTATTGTTATAAATCTTAATAGAAATCAACCTCGTAAATGTTGGGACCATACAATTATTGCGTGGGTAGAGTTCGTAGAAAGACATTATTTGGTAAATGTGCAAAATAAAAGAAGTAATATAACAACAAATAAGCATACCCAGCGACCCGTAAAATTAATTATAGGTACAAGCATAGATGCTTATTGGGATTTAATGGATGTTTTAGAAAATGAAGTTAAATTTAGAAATGTTCCTTTGGAATATGTAAAAAATACTATAATAGAAGTTGCAAACCCGCAACAATTAACAGATTCTGAAATTAATATTCTTTATAATTGTTGCGATGTCGGTTGTAATAACTGCAATGGTGGTGGTTTCGAATTAACTGTATTTGAATGTTTGGCTTTGGGGAAACCACAAGTATCATCTTTTGTTGGAGGTATTCGCGAATATTTAACGGATAATAATTCTACACCAATTCGGTCAACTATCTATCAATATTTAGATAATAAAGGAACCGGTATAGGAGGTAAAGCTGAAATTACTGACCCTCATGATTTTGCGGAAGCATTCTGGAAATATTTTAGTAATCCTGAATTAGCAAATAAACATGGGGAAAAAGGTCGTCGTAATATATTGAAACATTATCGTTGGGAATCTCTTGTAGATTATTTTTATAATAATGTTTTAAATAAATTGTAGAAAAATAATTATATGGTTTTATGCATTAGATAATATATTTGCTCAATTTATTATTTTTATATATCTTAAACATGGGATGGGACATAGTTTTAGGTAATCTGTTACATGTTATTGCTTTATATAAGGATATTTAGTAAAAATTGATATATATTTTATTATATAAAATAATAATAATAAGTATTCATAATGGAACTCGCAAATAAATCTCGAAAAGAGCTTCTTACTAAATGCGAGGAATATGGAATTACTAATTATAAATCAAAAAACAAGAGTGAATTGATTGATTTATTAAATGGTACGGTAGGTGAGGTAAATATTAGAAAATCATTAAAGCCGTTAATTAAATGGAGTGGTGGAAAGGTTGATGAAATCAAGATGTTCGAAAAATATTTCCCAGAGAATTATAATATATATATTGAACCATTTATAGGTGGTGGCGCAGTATATTTTAATTTAAACCCAGAAAAAGCGGTAATCAGTGATGTCCATTCAGAATTAATTGACTTATATAAATGCATTAGTGAAGGAAAAGCAAAAGAAATCTATGAGTTTATGGAAACCTCACCAAATGACGAAGCAACCTATTATAATATAAGGGATAATATGGTAATGAATGATGCGCTTGACATCGCAAAGCGATTTTATTATCAGAGAAAAACATGCTTTCGTGGTATGTTAAGATATAACAAGGATAAGAAATTTAATATCCCTTTTGGTCGATATAAAACTATTAATTATACTGAAATACTTAACGAAGATTATAAAACATTATTAAATAGAACTGAAATATATAATGAGAAGTTTGAAGTTATATTTGAAAAATATAATGACGAAACAAATTTTATGTTTTTAGACCCCCCGTATGATAGCGAGTTTACTGATTACGGGTATTGTCAATTTGGCAAAGAAGAGCAACTTAAATTGGCATCGCTATTCAAAACAACAAAAATAAAATGCCTAATGATAATTGGTAAGACTAAATATATTGAAGAGCTATATAATGGCTATATTGTAGCTGAATATGATAAAAAATATAAATTCAAATTATATAATAATCGCATTGGCGATGAAATAAATACAAAGCATTTAATAATTAAAAATTATTAAGCTTAATACATATTATAACCTATACGGTAAGTGCATTTATTTTTGCGCCTATCATTCTGAAGTACGAATAATAGTCCTCTTCATTCCAAGTTGCGCCTACTATTGCAATGAATTCACTCATATGTTCTATTTTTAAACCTGCTTTTTCAAAATTTTTAATATTTGAAAGTCCTGCAGTTAATATCTGTCTATCATATACGCTCCAGTTTAGAATAGCGCAATTTACATGATAATCTTCATACTTATTTGCAAGGAAAGCTGTAATATCATTGCATTTGGCAATAGTTGCTGGTATTTTTTCAGTATCCAACTCAATATTTCCTTTCAATTCGCGATAATATATTATTTTTCTATTTTTATCTATAAATATCAAGTCTACGTCCTTGCGTTTATTATTTATCATTTGGATACCGCAATCAAGCAATTCAAAACTATTATTGCTTTTGATTAGCTCCTTTGCTATGAACTCGCCTAAACGCCCAAGCTTTATATATATGGATTGTTCACTTGGCTTCTCTCCATATAGCAAATACGATATAGAGCCTGGCTTTGTATACGTCAATTCTTTCTGTAATTTATTTTCAATCCATTCAATTCCTTTGACTTTGACTTTGAGTTCGCTGATGCGCATATCTTGCGTGTCGCTCATACTTTCGATGTTTTATTCTTTCGATAGGCTTTCTTTTAAGAGCAAATAATATAAAAATTTGTGTATCAATTTTTAGATTATATCATAAAAAATAGAACAAGTTTATGCAAACAATGGTGATATCATAAGAGAAATATACTCCTTTTTAATTTTGTAAAAATTATATTTACAAGATTATAATCTAATAAATAGGCGGAAAAAATAGCAATTAAATAATTGGGTTAATATTATTAAACTTGGTAATATTGTGTAGTAGGAGGTAGATATTGTGGGTAATATTGAGGGACACGAGGTTGGTATTGAGGAGTTTGCGGGTAATATTGAGGAGCTCGATGTTGGTATTGAGGAGCATCTGGTAGAGTTTGATGAGTTAGAGGTTGATATTGAGGAGTTTGAGGTTGGTATTGAGGAGTTTGAGGTTGGTATTGAGGAGCATCTGGTAGAGTTTGATGAGTTAGAGGTTGGTATTGAGGAGCGTCGGGTACATATTGCGGTGTTTGGTAATAGATAGGATATTGGTAATAGTGAGGAGTTTGGTAATAGATAGGATATTGGTAATAGTGAGGGGCATGGTAATTGTTAATATCATAATATGGCGGGTAATAATATGTTGCTTGCGATACATAATTATTATCTTCAGAGTTGTCGTCAATCTTTGCACTAACAACAACTGGGGCTTCTTCTTTATTCATTTTATAAATATATATAGTGTCATCTATTTATATAATTTTTTGCAAATAATATATCTCTAATATGCGAAAAATTATATTATAAATAACACTGGTTTTTTTTAACTAATTCATCGGGTTTTGGAGTAAAATTGTTATTACTAATATCAATATCTTCTGGGATAGTTTCTTCTAATAATTTTTTATACATTATATTTTCTACTTCACTATTCATATAATTATCGCTTACATTGAAAGTATTTTCGCTACTACCTCTTGTATCACTTTGGATCATCCCATATTTTAACGGAATAAATTGATTAAAGTCTATTGTATTTAATTTATCATATGATGTATATGGATAAATAACTATATTATCTTCTGAAACAACACCAATAACCTTTGCAAGAATGATATTTACATTTATACCATTTGTAATTGCAACAAACTTTATATGCTTCCCTTGAAACTTCCCTGCTCTATATAATATCATATCAATGTCAAACATATAATACGAAGTGTTAGTTTTATGTTTTCTATATCTCAACATAATATCATGAACAATCTGTATTTTTTTCTTCTTATCTTCCCCCGGAAGATCCATAATACTCCCATTTAATCTTTTGATTGCGAATGCATATATATTGTCATAATATGCTTTCAATTTATTCTTTTCATTGGTTTCACTTAATTTTTTAGGGTTCTGCCAATTATTCCACTCACTCCCTTCAACCGCAATAATTAGTTCCTCGCAATTACTTTTAAAAACTTCTTTTAATTTGTTATTATATGTTGCGTTGTCAAACTCATAATAATATACATTCACCGCTTCCTTTTTAATATTTACATCATACGGAATGCTTGAATTGATAGTATGTCTATTCCATGGATACTCCCCAGTATTCTCATACATTAGACGAATATTGTATGGTTTATATTTAAATTGATTATCATAATCAATAGTATCCGTATTTTGATTGAACTTTTCAATATTTTCTATTGATAAATATTGATAAATTATAATAGAAAATATTGCAACTATTAATAGTATCGATACAATTTTGATTAATATAATTAGAATGTTAATTTTCATTATTTTCAAAGCTTCTATAATCTAATAAGGAAATTATTGTATTTAAATTATTTTTTTTCCTATCTTCAAAATCATTTTCAAAAACATAATCTGGTTTTTTAGAATTTCCCCCATTGTCATCGTATTCGCAATTATAACATAATGGTTTATTTAAATTAGTATCTGTATATTTCGTAAATCCCAATCGTTTAACACCTACCGGAAATTCACAAAATCCCCCATTTATGCATCCGCCTCTATTATTTACATAATTGCTATTTGATTTGTAATAAGGACATTCGATGTCTGCTTCACATCGTTTATCCCATAAACTATAATATTGTTTAGGAGTACCGTCAATATTATAATATGAGTCGCATTCAAACTTACTCGTAATCTCGCCATTTCCATAACAACCGTAAAAACCACCTTTATCACTTTTATCGTATCCTTCTTTAACTGCTTCAAGGTAATCTGCTGGCATTTCTAAACGTGTTATAAAGTTTTCTACTGAACTTATTATATCATAACGCATTATAGGAAATAGACTATTTTCAGAACTTAAATATATGTCATCTGTATTAATGTTTTCTCCAAGTTTGCCGTCATTTTCTATTTCTTTGCTTTTGCTATAATAATATTTAATGGTATTATAATTTTCTTGAATGAACGGGTAATATGCTTTTATTCTATTAATATCTACATCTTTTAAACCATTTATATAATATTTTAGGTTGCATACAAAGTTCATATATTCGCTGTTCAATACCATATATGTGAATAAATAATCAAATCTTTTATTCGTTGTATTTAAATCCTCCGGTTTAATTTTTTTCAAATATATCCTGTCAATATCCAAATTATATCCCTTAATTAACGCTTGTATGAATAAATAATCGCTCATATATATGTATCCTACAACTTTCTCATGAAGGTCCCAAACGCAATCATCTTTGCGAATTACATTATTACTTATGCATACGAATATGCCCTCTTTATATTTGCTATTTTCTGCATTATTATTTAAAATGTAATAATTTATATAAGGGTCTATTAATAATTGTATAATTGCATTTTCTGGTAGCGCATCAATCCCTAATGTTTTTTTATCTATAATATTAGTTTTTTTAATATTATCAATTATAGTTGCGTGATTTTTACTACTAATAACAAAATAATCTTCGGATATATTTTTACCGCTCATCTGTATATTTAGAAGGTTGTCTGTTATTATTATTGGAATATTTGCAAAACCCTCCTTTTTCATATGCGTTGTTATTAGATAATTAATAATTAATGAACCTATTATAATTAATACAAGTATCAAAGATATATATAGTAATTTCATTTTTTTCTTTCCTTATTAAAATAATAGATAAAGAATGCTTTCAAGAAAAATTATAACTCTATTAATATATATACTATTTATCACGTTGTTATTTGCAATACAACCAAGCCTATTTTTTGATAATGATGGAAATATAAAATGTATCGGAGATAATACAAGTGATACTCAAAACACCATTTTACCGCTAATCTTATTTATTCCATTTATCATAATATTATCATATTTATTAATATTAATAATAGAACTTATATATACATAAAATTATTAATATTAATTATCTATAATGTCGGAACCTAAACAGCCTAAACCGCCAAAGGAACCTAAACCGCCAAAGGAACCTAAAGCACCAAAGGAACCTAAAGCACCAAAGGAACCTAAAGCACCGAAGGAACCTAAACAGCAGAAGGAACCCAAAGAACCTAAACCGCCAAAGGAACCTAAAGCACCCAAGGAACCTAAACCGCCAAAGGAACCTAAAGCACCTAAACCGCCTAAAGCACCTAAAGAACCCCAAATATTACAAGAAATAGATGAAGATATTCTGCCTATAAATATAAATAATGAATTAACGAATAAAGATACGATATTTATAAATACTCTATGCGGAAATCATAATATATATAGAGATATATTGATATGGTTAAGGGGGTTCAATTATGATTTAAAAATATCAACTGAAAGTTGCATAATTGTTGTAGGTCCTACAAGTATCGGTAAATCTTACTCTATAAATAGTATTTGCAAATATTTAGATTATGAGATAATATTAATAGATAATAATAATTGCTATAATTCTCAATATTTAAAAGATATTATATATAAATCTACATCTTCGTCGTTCATCCAAATACTAACTAATAATTTTAAAAAAAAGGTAATAATTATAGATAATTTTGATTCATTGTTTATATCAGACAAAACAATAAATTTAACATTATTGAAAATATTGTTAGATAATAAATTAAAGAATATACCTATAATATGTATATCAAATGATGATATTATAAAAAAAATAGGGGATATTAAAAAGGTTTGCAATATATATATATTATCTACACCAACGAATGAAGAAATTATTGTAAACTTGCAAAATAATAAAGATATTGATATAAATAATATAAATAATATATGCTTAAACGCTAATGGTAATTTAAATAAACTGTTTAGAGATATTACTAATAATGATATATCATATAGTGATACTATCGAAAATACAAGTGATATAAATATATTATATAGTAATACATTTGATAGACAGCAAACTAAAAAAATAATTGCCAAAGACCCGTGGATGATTCCTTTAAAGTTTCATGAGAACCTAATAATTAATTTAAATAATCGAGATATATCACTATGTAAATATAATGAATATTACAAGAGTTTTATTTATATAATGTGCATATATGATTATTACATGTTCAAGGAGAATATAGAGTTTTGTGTAGAATTATTTGCATCAAAGGTATATTTTTTATCTATATTTAAGTACAAACCAAATACAACCGCTAATATTAGCAACTTTACCAAGATGCTGTGTTATTTATCTTTGCAAAAAAAAAATATTAAAAATAATTACAATATGAAAAACATGCCTTTATACCAAATATCAAATTATCATATTAGTTTATGTAATAGAAAATTTATTTCCTTTAATTAGATATTAATATAAATGGAAGCAAAAGCAGAGGGACCTTTAAATAATAACGAAATTGATATTCCAAATGTCAAGGTAGATAAATTATCTAACGTAGAACCTCCACCAAGTAACGAAGGTATATTTTCATCTGCATCTAATAACAAAGGTACGCAAAAAGATGACATTATGTCATCAGTATCGAATATGTATAATAGTGCAAAAGATAGTATATCTACATATAGCGCACCAGATAGTGTAAATAATATCGCAGCAAATGCTTCTATTGATAATGCAAAGGAAGCTATCACAGATATGTTAAATGTTAATGAAAATATATTATATTTAATAATTTTACTTGTTGTTATAGCAATAATAGTAGGCTACTTTCTATATTATGCTATAACGGATAATATTTTATATCAACAAAAAATCGAAGTAGAAGGCACAGAAGTTCCTATAATTTGCAATTCTATTTCAGAGTTTAAAATAAGCAAAAGTTTAATTAATTCTAATGGTATTAAACGGACATATGGATTTTGGATATACATAAATGATATTACTAAATATCAAGGTGATAAATATAGACATGTCGCTCATATTGGTAAAAGTCATAAAGAAATAAAGTATGCATCCCCATACATATATTTAGATGGGTTTTCTAACAAAATGTATGTTAGGTTTGCAACAAAAAGCGAAGATAATTTACTTCCAGAAATTGCGTCGGCTGATGGTGGATTAAATAGTTATACATCTGGTGTTTTAAAAGATCCAAAATTATCAACATATGCAAAATCCGGTAGTATTGTTGCTGATTCAGATTGCGTAATAACTATAAATTATGTTCCTATACAAAGATGGGTTCATGTAGTTATTGTTGTATCTGATGTTAATGACGGGTATGTACATACATATATTGACGGTGAATTAGAAAAATCAACAGAAAAACTAAACCTACACGAACATAACTTTGAAAACACAGGGAACTTATATGTAGGTGGTAGTATTGCAAATAGCACCATAAATACAACCGGGTTTTCTGGATTAATTTCAAAATTCACACTGTATAACTATGACTTAAATAAAAATGATGTATACAAAGAATATAACAAGGGGCCGATAAATAGTTTATTCGCAAGCATGGGTTTAGGCGCAGCAAATTACGGATTAAGAAACCCTATATATAAATTGAATAATGTAAACTGAATGTAATATATTAACGCTGATATGAATTATTTATTTTTTTAATTTCCATAATTAAAATAGATAAGTTATAATAATGTTTGAAAATAACCCTTTAATACAAGTTATTATATCCTTAATTATATTGCTATTAATGGGATATATTGGATATAATATATATTTGATTGAGCTTCAAAATATGTTCAAAGGTGAGAATGATATTCGCAAAGAGGTGTCTTTGTTAAGCGGGGTTTATGATTTTAAAAATAGTGAAGCAAAATATAATACTTTTGATAAATCGCAATTAAATTTCAAAGATGTTAAACCGTCTATTAATCAAGAAGGCGGAGCAGAATATTCATATAATTTCTGGTTATTTACTGACCAAGCAAAAATAGAAGAAGAAAGTAAAGGCAAAGATATAATATTATTTTTAAAAGGAGAAAAATACCTTTATTATAATGATAAAGATAATTATAATTGTTCAAATGGTAATAAAGATTATAATTATCCAGCATTAGTAACTAAAAATCCTCTTGTACGATTTGGTTCAGATGGAAAAAGCATTGCAATAGAATATAATAACGTATATAATACTGATTCATATCAGCAAGGTTCCATGTATAAACAATGTGGCAAAATAAAGAACAATGATGCTGATTGGAAATCAAAAAATAAGAATATGCTTGGTATTTACGATATTGGCTTTAATAATAAATGGTTTATGGTTACTATAATTATGAAAGAGGTTTCTGATAGTAATAATATTATAAGTGTAAATAGGGCTTCCTGCAAAATATATATTAATGGTTCGAAATTATTAGACAAGAAGGTTGAAACTAAATATAGAAAAATTATATATTCAGCAACATTTAAAAATAATAACTCGCCATTCTTTATTAATCCTGATGTAGGATTAGGATTAGATACAACGACTAAAAACCCGTATCATAAGGTTGCAGATGAAAATATATTAAAAATTGCAGACATCAAATATTATAATTATGCAATAAGCGAAGATATGATTACATCGCTGTATAACAAAGGGTTTAATTCAGAGATTGCTGTAACATCAACAATAGATAATAAATTATCCCAATATAATATGGTTTCAGTTGATGATATGGAAGACAATAAGATTAAAGCCTTATAATAATAATATATTATATATTAAAATGCCACCTCGAATAGTATTAAGTGAGTTATATACTTTAAAAGATAAGAAAGAATATGCTAAATATAAAACATTTGACTCAATCATAGAGATATGCCATAAAAAAATTAAAAATACTGCAACTATTGGCGGGATGAATATATTTTACGAAATCCCATATTATATATACGGGAAACCATTATATAAAATTGCAGACTGTGTGGAATATATCGTTAATGCCTTAAGAAAGAATGGTCTATATGTTCAAATATTACCAGAACCTAATAATAATATACTTTATATATCTTGGAACCCAAGCGAAGTATCCTCTAATATAAAAAGTTTAGGTTATACTGGTAAAATATAATTATTATTTTTTTAAATATTCAATTGATATATATATATATATATATATATATTAGAATATTATTTATTAGTATGTCTATTATATTAACGGACGAACAATATATATTATGGATAAAAGATCCCAGTGTCTCGCCATATATTAATGATTATGCATATGTAAAAAATGGCGATGACGTTTTTTATATTAGAAAACATAGAAAAAATATTCTAAATCTTTCAACATTGAATAATTCTCGTTCTTTCCTAAATAAAATTATTATGAATGCTTTTTCTAATACATCAGCAAGACAAAAAATAGTAGAGCAAATCATAGAATATAAGGAAAATAAAAAACCACGATTATTTATGCAAAATGACAAATGGAAATATGACAAGGAAGATTTAATAAAACATAATATTGTTGATATGGATGATTATATGGAACCCTACTTTAATGAAGATGAATGCAAACGATGGGTAAGAAATCATTTAGTTAATCCGCGCACACAAGATAGTATTAAGCAGAATGGTTACATATATATTGAATTAATATATATGACATTGCAGTATGAAATAGATATTTCTGAAATTGAAAATAATTTGCTTTCCGCACCTTCATCAATTAATAAAATGGCAGATACGAAAGACATTATACAAAATGTTCGATTTCGATTACAGTTTATGAAAGAGACAGATGAATTATTTCTACGTTATGATATTAAATCCTTTGATGATTTGTTAGTCTTTAGGTCATTGGAAATTATACCAGCAAAAAAATCTAAATCGAAGAATACATTTAGTGTTTCATCATATTCATCTTCACCTATTAAAAGTATTAACTCTGATGAAAAAAAACAATTAGGAGTGATGGCTTTGATAAAAGATGAGCAAAAGAAGAAAATGTACGAATATACGCTTCAAAAAAAACACCAAAAAACACTTCAAAAAACACTTCAAAAAAATATGGAAATGCAAAAAGTTAATAAACAGGTTTTTTCGAGTTTTAGCGATTTTCTTGTAACCCTTGATGAAGATTTATCGATTAATATGTACAAAATATCTTCCGGTATATTAAAAGACATAAATGAAGATGATATGAAAATAATTACAGATGTATTAAGAAAATATTATGAATTATATCCGAGAAGTGATGGAACAACGGAAGACCTTTCTAATAATCTTGATAATATATTGAGAATTGCACGAAGATTTATTGTTAATATTTATCAACAACTTTTAAACCCGCGTTATGTGTTAGATACAAAGATAGCCACGTTTTCATATTTTAATAAGTATTTAGAATTTTCTAATATATATTTAGAAGTTAAAGAACCCTTACTAATACAAAATATAACATCTACCTTGGTAAATTATGTAGATGATTTTAATCCGGCAATGGAATTAGATGAAGAAATAAAAAAGTATTTTAAAATGTTGGTTTATGATATTATCCCAATCAACTATGTGGCACACGGTTCATTAAATAGACCAGAAGCGAGAGATAAGCGAGTTAAAGTTCATATTAAAGATGGTGGTTACCAAAATTATTACTATACTATATTATATTATAATAGTCAAAGCATTTATAATAATATTCAATATAGATTGCCTGTTGGAGAAGGATTAATCAATGGAAAGATTTTGACGAGAAAGTTTGCAACAATCACATACATTAATATCTACCAATATTTTAATATTGAACCAGCATATAAAATAATTATTGAGGAAGATAATAAAGATAATGATTTTACTTACGAAGAATGCAGAAATTGGGTATTTGTGCCTATTATTAACCCAAGAACATTTGAACCAATCAGCATAGATTCGCCAATATATAATCGCTTATTATGCATGACATATCAATATGACTGCAATTTAATTCCTCGTATGATTACATCTCGTGGTTTTGAAATTAGAAAGGCTCTAATATATGTTATTAGACACATATTAACACAGGATAAACAGCCACAAACAAGGGAAGAATTAGAGAGGTATATTTTAAATGAAAAATTACAACGCAAAAAAGGCGCAGTGAAGGATATTCCAGATATAGTAGGTTTAAAATGGAAAATTGTGGGAACAAAGAAGCCAACAACAGGTATTGAAATTATTGATAAAAAATTCAAAGCCGCTTTCTTAAAATCAACTGACAAAGATGGCGTACCACCCTTTTATGTATTATTTAGCGAGCAAGACTTTGCAAAATTTGGTATTACTGATATTACAAAGGATAGTTATATTGAAATAGCGACTTACTATATACCTGCAATTCATACAAGAAAGGGAACTACAAATAATGTTGGGATGAGATGGAAAAGAATTAATGATGAAAAATGGAAACAAGATATTCAAAAGGGACATGTTCAAATTATAGATAAAGGTTTAACAGCTGCATTTTCATTCTTAAGAACAACAGGTCAAGGAAGTAAATTACCTGGACATGTTTTATTTAGCAAGCAAGACTTTGCTAAATTTGGCATAACTACAGCAGTAGGGAAGAATATATATTTTAAATTTGCATATTACTATAAACCTGTTGTTAATAATGTAAAGGGGGAACAAAAAAAAACTATTACAAGAACAGCGAATTATATTACAACTAAAACTTATAATATTATAGAATGCATGAGATGGGCTATGAATCCTAACAGGGATCCAAAAATACCTACACAATTAATATTAACGGATAGTCAAGAATATCAAGATATTTTTGAACAAGCATTATTGTTTAATCCTAATATTCAACCAATAGGCATTACTCCCAAAGGAATTGAATTCAAAAAACAAATATTAAAACAAAAAGAGAAAAACTTTCAGATTTTAAAGGTTAAAAGCATAAAACCGACGGATAAAATATTACAAGAAACAAAAGATGAAATTGTTACTAAAAACGAGATATGCGAAAGTATTAATAATATATATACATATACAGAAAATAAGGAAGTAGACAAAGAATATTTATATTTTAGGAAGAAGATGCTCGAAATGTGTTATAAATATTTAGGGAAAAAAGTAGATTGTAATTTACCAAATATTAATAAAGAATTAAATGATAAATTTGTAAAAAAGAAAAAGACCCCAAAAACACATTTTTTATACTATGAGGATTCCGCATTAGCATCTGTAATTGTAGATTACACGAAAAGATTTTTTGTGAAATTATATAATGAAGACGAACAAAATAATTATATTAATAATTATAAGAATATACACAAGGTTGTAATTAATGAACTTGTGGAAATAGAAGGTGAAACAATAAGAAGAAATAAGGACGCTATTGATGTTGGTGGTGTAAGTAGAGAGTTTTTCACAAATTTTTTTGAAGAATTATTTTGTGATGAAGAAAATAAAAAGAGACCTTTTATACTACCAGAGGAAAAAAGTAATACAAATAGATATTACATAAATCCCAATTTTGAACCAGACGATAAATTTCGAAAGGTAATTAATTATGCACAAAAATATTATCATAAAAGGAAAAAACTTGGTTTTAATACTGAAGAAGACTATCGACTTATATATTATATAATTGGAAAGGTATTGAGTGTTACATTAGTAAACATAGAGATAGGGACACCAAAGCAATTTTCATCATATATATTATCAAGATTTATAAATCCGCAAAAAAAGCTTACATATTATGACATATTATATTTTTATTTACGAGATTTTAATAATTCAAAAGCATATATTAATATGATGAATGAGCAAGAAAAAAAAACTATTGATTTATGCGGGTTTTCATTTAATGACTATTATATTATTACAAAGGCTTCCCAAAGTAATCCTTTAGGTCGCTTGCTGACCAAAGAAAACTATCCAAAGTATCTGTTGCAATTAGCTAAACATGTTGTAACTAAAAATTTTTTATTTGATGGTGTTGAAGGTTCTGACAAAAATATGAAAGGGCGATATGAATCCTTATTTAGTGGTTTTAATAATGAATTAAGAACATTTTTACATAACAATAAAGTTTCTATTGATACACTTGATAAACTCATTACAAATGATCAATTAAACGAAGCAATATTATTAGAGTTTGCAGAAAAACTGAAAATATCTGTTATTAAGTTTGTTGACGACAATGTATATAGAACTACTACTGTTCCTAATAAAACAGAGGAAGAAAAGCAAATAATAATTACAGAGATGAAAACATGTATGACAAATATTATTACAACAAAAAGAATTGGCAAAACACACGAAGAACACTATAAATTTATTCGAAGATTACTTCAATTTTGGACTGGATTTAACTATTATGATAAACGTGCCGATGATGAAGAGAATGGGTACAAAGTATTCTATTTCTACGGTTCCGATGTGCGCAGACTTTGTTCGACACATACTTGCTTTTATCAATTAGATTTTTTTGGATTTCCAGATGACAAGACCACTATAGAGGAAAGAGAGGATCATTTAGATATAAAAGAGAATTATTTATATGAAAAATTAATTGAATCAATTAATAATGCACCAGGAATGGAAATGGCATAATTGGTATAAACTATATAAAAATTTAATATATAATATATATATAATATAAGAAATATATTAAAGATGCAAATTTTTGTGAAAACTTTGACAGGGAAAACAATTACGCTTGAAGTTGAAAGTTCTGATACAATTGATACTATTAAATCAAAAATCCAAGACAAGGAAGGTATTCCGCCAGATCAACAACGCTTAATTTTTGCTGGAAAACAATTAGAAGACGGTCGAACATTGGCTGATTACAATATACAAAAGGAGAGCACACTTCATCTTGTGTTAAGATTACGAGGTGGGATGTAAAAAATTATAAAAATTGATATATAAGATTATATTCTATTATTAATAGAAATAAACTATGGAAGGCATATATAACTTTGGACAAGGAAGATTAGTAAATATGACACCGTATAGAAAGTATGTTGATACGAATGATGATAATAATAACAATGTAAATGCCAACGATGGCAATAAGAATAAAGAAGGCTGGAAAAACATTTTTAATGGATATAGATTTCAAATATTTAGCCCCAGTATATTAAGATATAAGTAAATTATTGCAAATATCTTTCGTATAAGAAATCTAATATATCTGAAATATCTTCGCAGTTTGAAGATAATAGCCCGTTTTCTAAAAGTAAATCATAAGCTTCATTTTCATATTTTTCGTTTGCTTCATTAAAGAAAACTGTTGCATCTGCATTATAAATACCATATAAATAACTCAAAACCATTTTGTCGTCTGCCGCTTTTTTCATTTTTTTATTAAAATATTTCACAACATTATAGCAGGTTTTGTGAAATAATTTGGATTTATCAACAATGATATTTGCATCTCCAGTTCCACCTATAAAGTTATAATATTTTTGAACTTCTTCATTAATATCTGCGTTATTGCAATATATATGAATTATCTTAAATATATTTAACTGGATAAATCCTCTATTAAACAGGTTCCAAATTGTAGCATATTCTTCATTGTCATAATCATAAATATCATCATATGTATCTTCGTCGTTTATATCTATTTCAATATCATTATCAACATTATTTTTCAAAATATTAGTATCATACATTGCAAAGTTTTTAATAATCCACATAGTTTCATTCAATGTTAATATGGATGAATATATATTCACATCATATTTATAATAATCAATCTCGGCGTTATTTGTATAATTATTTTCTCTTGAAAATATTTCATCTCGTTCCAAGTTTAATATATACGGGTCTTTGTCATTACTACTAATACCATTAAAATCTTCATATAATATATCAGTTTCAAAGTTTTCCCATCCTAAATTATTTAGAGTTTCTCCATAAACACCATCTAAAATATAAATATAGCGATATTTTTGAAATGCAAAATAATATACAAACTTTGATAGTTTTTTATTATTCAAGAAAATATATATAATATTTTTGATAAAGTTATTTTGCAAACTATCATATATTAGCTTAATATACTCTTCGCAAAGTATATTATTTATTTTTATTATAATATCTTCTGGAAAATTGCAACTATGCGTTTCTAATAGTAATGGTTTTGTTTTCAGAATGTTTTCTGATGTCCTTATTGTCATATTTATTATATTTGTTATATTTATTATATTTATTATATTTATTATATTTATTATATAATCATTTTTTATATATAATAAAATATAAAAAAGTATATATATATTACGTTTTACAGCAATTTTACATGGTCAAGAGTGTAAATATTTTTGGTTCAGAATAAAACTTAAAATTTTTATAATGTTCATATAAATCACCATTAATTTTGTCTTTGAATGTTTCGTAATCCAAAATAATACCACCGCATTGTATGCAAGCTGTAATATTTTGCTTTTCGGTAATATATAGGTTGCAATAGTGTATTTGAATATCCCAACAATCATCACCTTTCCAACCTTGCTCTTCATTTGTTTTTGTATTTATATGTAATAAAGGTTCATCAATTCTATCATAAAATCCACAATATTCGCCCATACCTATAAATCTACTGCCAAAATTTTTAGATGTCAAGAACCATAATATATCTCCTTGCTTTATTTTAGATATAATTGTTTTCATACATCCACCTTTCCCTCGCTTTACACCCCAAAATGGATAGTTACTATTACGAAAATTATCCCCATTATTTACTCTCAAAATCCAGTGTTTCATTTTAATTTTGTGTATAATTGAATTAAGAATTCATAATTCAACATATCATTTTTTATTTACATTATTAGCCAAATATATGATGATATTTATATATAAAGCATAAATAATATAAATATTTATATTATGGAAAAATATACAGCAGTTATCACAGAACCTCGAATTCATCCTGCGTGGAAACTTGTACTTACTAATTTCCTTACTAATTTAGATGAAAGATGGAATTTCCTTATTATATGTGGAATATCAAATAGGGATTTTTTAGATTCTTTAATTAATGGAAGCTTTCAAGAACATAAACATAGAATAACTATATATCAATTAGATATTCAAGACTTTATTACTATCAAAGATTATTCGAACTATATGATTGACCCATTCATATATGAATTAATTCCTACGGAAACATTTCTAACATTTCAATTAGATACATTGATTTCTGCAAAATATAAAGATACGATTTATGATTTTATTAAATATGATTATGTGGGAGCTCCTTGGCGAGGATATGGTATTTTCGTAAAGGCAAAAGACGATGTTATGCCTATGGCTGTAGTTGTTGGCAATGGTGGATTATCATTAAGAAAAAAGTCAGTTATGTTAGATATTATTAAAAATGATATTCATAATTTTCGATTTGAAGATGGTATTTTTGAAGATGTATTTTTTTCAAAAAATGTTGTAAATAAGCCATCTGTCGAAGAAGCAAAATTATTTAGTGTAGAAACACTATTTTCTGAAAAATCTTTTGGTATTCATGCTTGTTATAAGTGGGTTACATATGAAGAATTATGCAAAATATCAGAACATATACCCGAATTATTTGAATTAATTGTATTAAATTTTAAGTGATAAAATAAAAATATACATGGGAGTGTTGTAATAAATTTGGTATAATTTATCAATAAAATAATAAAAATTGATTACCATTTTTAAAAAAATAATTAATATAAAGTAATAAAATGAACGTAAATAACAATTGCAGAATTAGCTACAGTGCATTCTCCTCTTACACTAATAAGTGCGAAGATTTTGAGAATGTGAATAAGATCCCTCGTGAATTAAAGAGAGAAGATAATAATATCAGAAATTGCAAAAAGGTTGGTCTCAAAATGAAGGATGCGCGCCTGGTCTACAAGAATAGGCGCAGTATCAATAAGGATTGGAAAGACTTTAATAATAATCAATAAGTAAAGTAAGGTAATACAAAGTAAGTAAGGTAATAAAATGTAAGTAAGGTAATAAAATGTAAGTAAGGTAATACAAAGTAAGTAAGGTAATATAAAGTAAGCAAGGTAATAAAATGTAAATTATATATATTTTTTATATTTTAGATAATAGCATAGACGAGACAAGTATTAACTCTTTACAATTAAGACATCATTGTTATAATGAAGTAGGTAAACGATGTGTAGTTAAAACTAATTCACAAGAAGTTTTCAAAAAATATACTGGTATTTTTGCTATTTCTATAAATGGTGTAGAAGGTTATGAATTATATAATAAGGGTGGTATAGATGGTGATAGGTTATTAGCATTTTTAGAAAGATTTATTACTAATAAATATAAAAACAAGGTTATTATTTTAGATAATGCGAGTTCCCATAGAAACATAAGAGTTAAGGAATTAATAAACAAGAATAATAAATTGATTTATTCAGTACCATATCAACATTATACAAATAGTATAGAAATGTTTTTTAGTCTTCTAAAATCTAAATTACAAAAGAAGCAAGTGTTATATTATGAAGACTTAAATAATAATATTAAAGAGGTAATAAAAACGATACCAGAAGACTATTATAAGAGTATATTAAATGGAACATATAATAGACAAAAAGATTATATTAAGAAAAATAAGGTAAGAAAATACAAGAATTACAAAGACTAAAATCGGCATTTTAAATGTCCAAAGGTGTAGAAGTTATAGATGAATTATTACTGGAACAAGATAAAATACATCAAAAACAAGTAGCTAATTTGACCCAATATGAACAGGCAATTATATTAGAACTTAACTATTGGATGTAAGGCAACATTATGAATATGTAGTCTATATACTACCATAACTTATTCCATATATTTTTTTTATATGTTCATAATATATATATGAACATATTAGATAGTATAGTATAAATGAATTATTTAAATATATTACCACATGATATTTATACACATATATATAAATATATATATAATGATTGCATGAAAGAAATCATTATATATGGTAATAATTGCAGGAATAATAAGTACAAGTATAAGTTTATTCGAACTATATGTAATGATGAAAATAGGCTGTACTATACATCATTATCTATTTTTAATCTTGTATCTTTTGATATTATTAATAAAGATGATATGAATGTTGATAAGTATTATGATAGTAATACGGCAGAGTTGGAAGAGTTATATTATATGTCGGAAATAAATGTTGATAATTTTGCAAAATATCATTATAGTATTCTTATTTCAGAACTTCCTCAAATATTCAAAGATGCTTCGTGTATAAAATTAAAATTATCGAATATAGATATATTACTTGGTATTGACGGCGATAATGATGATAATATATATCCACCGCTATACTATATATTGAAAGATGATGTAAGAACTTGGCTTGAATTGATTTATTATACTAATAAATTATTTAATGAATATTTATTAATAAATAATATTTTAATTAATGTTAATCTTGCAACATTATATAAGTTTGATACTATCATCGAAAATGGTTTTACTGTTATAGTACCAATATTTGATGAATATATTATATAAATATTATATGGATGAGAAGCATCTTTTACAAAATGTACAAGGCTTTTCTAAACTTAAAAAATGATAAATAAATATTTATATTATATAAAATATGTCTAAAAAAACATTAGGGCAATTTTATACAACAAATTATGCTTATATTTTACAAAATATGAAAATCCCTGATAATATTACAAATATTGTGGAACCATTTGCTGGAAATGGTGATTTATTAAATTTTATAGATAATGAAAAATATAATACGGAGTGCTATGATATTGACCCTAAAAAAGATTTTATTATTAAACAAGACACATTACTAAATCCACCAAATTTAGATAATAAATATATTCTAACAAACCCTCCTTATTTTGCAAGAAATAAATGTGCAGATAAACAAATATTTGATTTATATAATACAAATGATTTATATAAATGTTTCATAAAAATTTTAATAAAATATAATTGTTTAGGAGGTATTTTAATAGTTCCACTAAATTTCATTTCCTCTATACGTAAATGTGATATTGATATTCGCAAAGAATTTTTAAATAAGTATGATATTATAATAGTTAATATTTTTGAAGAAAGTGTTTTTGATGATACAAGCTATACGATTTGTAGTTTCCAATTTAAATTAAAAGATACTGCTGATACTAATACTATTCCGCGTAGCATATGTTATATTTATCCTTCTAAAAAAACTATTAGTTTTAATCTAAATGATGATAATAATTATACAATTGGTGGTGAAATATATAATCTTAAACAAAATCCAAAATATAAAATTGATAGAGCTACAAAACTATTTAAAAATGAAAATTATTTTACAAATATTTTGGTAAAATGCATTGACGACAATATAGATAGTACAATATCTTTAAGTATTGTTAATGATGAAAATAAAAATAAATATGTAGATAATACTCCAAAATTAACTGCGCGTTCATATGCAATTTTAGTAATAGAACCAAAAATTTCAAAAGATACAGAAAAAATGTTAGTAGAAAAATTTAATATATTTCTAAATACAAATAGAGATAAATATAATTCATTGTTCTTAACAAATTATAGAGAAAGTAATACCATTGCTCGTAAAAGAATATCATTTGGTTTAGTATATAATATCTGCAATTATTTATTAGACTCTGAATAATTATCTATAAAATATTGTTGTATTTCAAAATGATTTCCTATAATAATATTCTTATATTCATTATATTTTTTTTTCAATCCGTTGCTTTTTTCTATTAAATTGGTGTCAAGTAAAATTATATATTTATCATCATTTTTAGAATATTTTATTATCCATTCGCAAAATGTATATAGTTCTTCAAATACATTATCTTGGTGACCTCCATTAGTCATAACTACTTTTGCAGATACCCAACCATTTATTTTCCCAGTAATTTTTGCATCAAATGATTTAAGACAATCATTTTTATTATAATTTTGTTCTTTGTAAACTTTATCAGATATAATTTCTCCATTCTTTGTTGGGCGATATTCTACAGATGTTAAATTATTTATAAAAATACCATATTTACTGCTTGTTATATTACATGTATTAATTTGTAATAATTCTTCTTTTATACCTTGGCGACTTGCTAATTTTGAAATTTTACTTGCTAATAATTTTGCAAATAAAATATCTATGCTAAATTTATTAAATAACTCCTCTTTTGTTATATCTAAATCAACTAATACCTTTTTAAATGCTTCTTTGTTTATATTTTTAGATATATTCTTTTCAGAAAGACTTTGAAAAGCTAATAAATTATTTATTTTTTGTCTTTCTTCTCTTATATTAGCAAAATCTAATTTGATAGGAAAATCTGTCATATTATCAGAACATATTATATTTATTATTATCAATTTTTAACAACATAAGTAATATAAGATATAAGATATAAGATATAAGATATAAGTAATATAATATATATAAATAAAATATTACTTATCAATATAATGTATAATAATTTATATTACATATTTGCGAAAGATTATAATGATGATTACAGTAATTCTGCTATGTATCTAAAAGAAAAAAATAATAAAATGAAAATATTATACGAGAGCAAGGACAGGGAGCTTAAATATGTTAAGAATAAATATGATTTATTATGTAAGCGTTTTAATGATATTGAATGGAAATATAATGAATTACTATTAAATACGCATTATACTAATGAGAGCTATAATAGATTAGAAACAAAATATAATAATTTAATGAAAAAACATAATATGTCTTTTGATAAAAACAAGGATATTCAATTTATTAATGATGATTATGAGCATATATAATACAAAGATATATTTACAATATCACTATATCTGTTATATCGGGTGCCTCTTTTTTATTTATAATATACCATCGTGTTACAAAGCAAATTGCAATTATATCTGTAATTAGTTCAATTAAAAACATATCAATCTGCGCAAGAAGCATATTGATATATATAAGCCAATCGAACCAAAAGTATACAGTATTGATAATTGAAATTTCATAGTGTAGTCGATATATATTGCAAGTTTCTTCGTCTTGCACAATAGGTGCCTTTAAATTTTGCACATTTAGAATAATCCAAGGAGTTATAACATTATCATTTAGGTTTCGTATTACTGTATTAACTAATGCATATAATACGACCGCAGAATATTTTCCCGACGTATCTATAACAAACCCTAATATAACAAGGTCTGGTTGAGGACCAAAACGATAGAATGATGTATCATTTGGATAATTTGTGATTATAGAAACCATCGATATTGAAATTACAACCATCCAACTTGTTATAATTCGAGAGATTACTAATGGGTTCATTATTTAATTAATATTTTATTGATATTATATCATTTTTTATAATATATATAACTTGTACTGCAGAAAACTAATATATCAACACAGTTCCATTCAAATGAAAGTTAATAATCATACATATAACCCATATTGTGTATATATATAGAAATACTAATATATATTTGCAAAGGTTTTCTATTTTATCAATATAATCTCGAATATCATATTTATATTTATTGTTGACGATATGTTGATCATCCGTATTATTTGCAATACACATATTTTTACATTCTTGTAAGTCCTTCGTAATACATTCAATCTCTACATTTAATCGTTTATAATTATTTTCTATATTCATAAAATTAATATATAGTTTATTCGTTCTTTCTTCATATCTATCAACGACATTGTTTATTTTCTTTGTAAATACATCATTATAATAATAATAGTCATTTGATATTCTTGTAATATCTTCTTCAATATTTGATATATTAGATATATTTGAATTAGATTTTGATCTTGATGATGACAAGGATGAAAGTGAATCCACCGACTTTGTAGACGTAAGTGAATCCACCGACTTTGTAGACGTAAGTGAATCCACCGACTTTGTAGAACGTCTCATGTTATTTATCAAAACATTAATATCCTATCATTTTTTAATCATATCTTCAATTATCAGATATTGCAAGATATTATATTTTCATTTATTGTGGTAATCGTTTTTTTATCAGGATAATGATGATGATAATATTTGTGTTTATTAAATATTATTTGCCATAATTTATAAACGTAATTGCATTTGCAAATGAATATTAATCCAGATATATTAGGGCACAAATCTTTATTTAGATTGCGAACCTCTTCTTCAATATTTATGTTGTATATATATTTTGTTTTTTCATATAATTCATTTATGTTTTTTGAATTTTTTATATTGTTCAAAAATATTTTATATAGTTCAGGTATTACTAATGCGGGCATTTTGTCACAATAAAATGTATTAAGAGTTTTAACACCATCTCTTGAAAAGTATTCTGAATAATATTTAATAATAAATGAAAAGTCTATGAATGTATCAAAATCAATGCCATAAATAGTATTGTTAATACCATCAATAATATGCGCATCCGTTTTAATATTATTATATAGGCTTACATTATTTAGAAATATATCATCGTATTCGCACGGAGATAATAGTATATATTGGTCTAATATATTCGTATAATCATATACCAAGTCTTTTATTAAATAATTATAAATGTTAGATTTATATTGATATGGTTGCTTTATGTTATTACGATAATAATTATCAAATACAAATGCGTCTTTAATTCTTTTTGAAATTACGTCAATGAAAATTAAGTGTATTTCGTCAGTCATATATTTATTATTAAAAATAGATGCATTATCGACATCATTTATAACGGATACAAGATTATCAATATTTATTTCAGTAGTCCCGCTCGTATTACTTGAATAATATACATCGCTTCTTATATTATTATAAAATCTTAAATATATATATTTTTTATAATTGAATGATGATAAAAAATCATGAAAATAAAAAAGTATTAATTCGTAATAATATGCGCCAGCTTTCTCGTATGCTTCTATATCTTCGCATATACTTTCGATATTCAATGATAATGAATATTCATAGCTTGCAATATAATTATTGTAATCTTTAAATAGTTCTTTCTTTTCATTTATATATTTTTGCTCATCATGATATTCTTTAACAACAGCATTTTTAACATCATCAGTCAATATATATTTATAATATTCTGACATTTATTATATATATAATAAAATATTTATATATTTATTTAATAGATATATATATATGTTTACACCCTTAAAGAATAGAAAAATAGCAAGACCATTAACAAAACATATTAATAAAAAAGTAGTTAATACTAAAACAAAAAAGAGAAAGATAGGTGGTGTTGTTGTAGGAATAGATGAAGACAAGGATTTAAAAAATTTAAAAAAACTATTAAAAAATTTATATCCTGACAATTTTACCAAATATCATGTAGACAAAACAATTACAAAATTAGAACTAAAAAATGTAGATGACTTAAGGGTGGTGGCAACAAATAAAATAGATGAATATGTTAAAACAATAGAATACGAACCTGACAGGGAACTAATTAAAATCGCTCTCGAAAATTTAACTGAAAAATTAAAGGATGAACTACAATATTTAAAGAATAGGTTGAATGAAGAGTTTCCAGAAGAAAATATTACAGATAAGATAATTAAAAATTTAAGAATAAGAGACATAAATGATTTAATTAATGCTCGAAAAAGCGATATATTGGGTTTACAAGGAACAAGCACAACAAGTTTTACTGAAGAACAAATAAATAAGCTCCTTATTTTTAAAAAAAAACTTAAAAATAGACAAAAAAAGTTGAATGCAAAATTGACTAAAATGTTCTCGAAAGATATTTCAAAATGCCTAATTCACGTACTAGCGATTAATGACGTTTATGACCTATATAATGTGAAATCAATATATTTATTATATTTTGTTATTTATCAAAAAGATTTCAATCCTGAAATGAATAAAAAAATATTTAATTTTCATGAAAAAATGCAGGGATGGAGAGGAAGTATGAGGGTATTGAAGGAAGAGTTGGGAATATTTCCCGTACATTATAAAGAGATAATTAGAGAACTAATGCTTTTCAACATATCTGATTTAGTGTATGCTAAAGTTAGAGATATAGAAAATCTAAATTTTTTAACTGAAGATGAAAAAAATAATTTGTTAGAATTACGTAAAGAAGAATTTAAAAAATTTCTGTTAGAGAACCTTCATTTCAAAGGTGAGCTAACTACTAGAACAAAAAAAAAATTAATTTTAAATATAATTGTCAGTATAGAAGATGTATATCAATTAATGGAGTCAGATTATTACGATAAAATTGATAAAATTAAGGAAATTGATGAACCCCTTTCAAAGAATGCAGACGTTCGCAGAGCACTCATAGTTTTAAAAAATTCTCTTAATCCAGACCCACGGTTAAAAACTAATAGTACAAGTTCTAATAGTACAAGTTCTAATAGAACTAGTTCTAATAGTCCAAGTTCTAATAGTCCAAGTTCTAATAGTCCAAGTTCTAGAGGAGTGTAATAACAAGATATAACTTACAAAGTTTTATCTCATTTTAAATCTTCAAATGTGTAAAAGTAAGAGTTGTAATAAATACATACCACAATCTTACCTCTTACCATAGATATTAATAAAAAAATTGATATTATTTTTTTAAATTTTAAAACACATATAAAATATAATGAAGTCGCTTATTATTGTTGAAAGTTTCACAAAAACAAAAACGATTAAAAAATATTTAGGGGATGCTGATGCAACTGTTACGTTTTCAGGAGGGCATATTTATAATTTACCAAAAGATACATTAGGGTTTGATACAGATACTTGGGATATAACTTATGTTGAAACAAATCCGAACATTATTAAAAATATCAAGGAGTTGGCAAGAAAAGCAGATATTATATATTTAGCGGCGGACCCTGATTTAGAAGGCGAAGCAATCGCATATAGTCTTAAAAAATGTTTAGGTAATATTATAAAAGACAAAGTATGTCATCGCATAACGTTTAATGAGATTACTAAACATGCTGTTGTAAATGCAATTGAAAATCCGCGAACAATAGATATGGACAAAGTGAATGCACAAGAAACAAGGCGTATTGTTGATAGATTAATAGGATACAAAGTATCTCCATTATTATGGAATAAGTTTAACAAAAATTATTTAAGCGCAGGTAGAGTTCAAATCCCTGGTCTTATTATGTGTATTAATCAACGTAATCGTATTATTAACAAAGAGATTATACCCTATTGGACAATCGAATGTAAGTTTTCTATTAACAAAGAAACCTCAATATTAGGAACATTAAATACTTATATGGATAATGGTGATGACAAGGGCGATGATAATAGCGATGGTAAAGGTAAACTTATAGAATATAAGATTAGAGATATTAATATTGTTAAAGAGATATTTAGTAATTTATATATCAATACAACATATAAAATAAGTTATGAAACAAAAATAAGAAATGTTAGTCCGTCTCCGCCATATACTACTACAACACTACAACAAGATTCGTATAATAAATGCAGATTTAATTCAAAGACAACTATGAAATTAGCACAGGATTTATATGAACATGGTTATATAACTTATATGCGTACAGATTCAACAAATATTGCAGAAGATGCAAAGAAGATGATATTGTCATATATTAAAGAAACTTACGATTCTTCATTTGCCAAATATAGAACATACAAAACAAAGATTGCAAATGCACAGGAAGCTCATGAAGCAGTTAGGATTACGAACCCAAAATACAAAACAATATCATTTGAAGGTTCTACAAAAAATCATGAAAAATTATATGAGCTTATATGGAATAGAACTATTGCATCTCTAATGACGGATGCGATATATGTTGATTTGCATCTTACATTTAAATCAGATGTTTCTGAATATATATTTTGTTCTACAAAGTCGTTTTTGAAAGAGCAAGGGTTCTACATATTATACGATAATAACATAGAAAACCACGAAGAATTCCTTAAAACTATTTTCAATAATAAATATATATCTGTATCAAAGGAGTATTCATCACAAGGAACAATCGATAATATTCCGTCTCTTTATAACGAAGTTCAGTTAATTAAGGAATTGGAGAAGGAAGGTATTGGAAGACCATCAACATATTCGTCGATAATTGATAAACTTTTAGAAAAGAAATATGTGGAGATTGGCACAAACCCTCAACAAGAATATGAAGTTGAATGCTTTAAGAAGAACAAGACATACGTTATTTCTACAAAGAAAATTAATCTGGGTGGAAAGCAAAAAGACCTTCTTGTTCCTACGGAATTAGGATTAGAAGTAATTAAGTATATATTTGACACATTTCCTTATTTATGTGATTTAAAGTTTACTGCAAAAATGGAGAATGAATTAGATAAGATTATTAATGCAACTATTACAAAGGATACTCTATTGAAAGAACTATATTCGAAAATTAAATATTCAATAGAAAATGCGAAAGATTATAATAATGGTGTAAACGGTAGTACAACAAATAATGCAAATGATAATGTTAAAAAAATAAAGGAAACCGGAATTCATACAACAAGATATGGTATATGTTATTACAATAAAGATACAGATAAATATACTAATATAGAACCATATCTTAAATGGAAAAAAATCACAAAGGAACAATTAACAGCCAAAGATATTAACTTCATAAGTTCGCTTCCCAAACCTGTTGAATATTTAGGAAATAAATATAATTTATATTTAGGCAAATATGGCATTTACTTAAAAGATAATAAAAATAATAACCATAAGCTTGACAAAAAATTATGGAATACATACTGTTAGACAATGCCAGCAGACATTATATTTAATCATAAGGCGACATGCCCTTTTTACCATATTTATACCATGACCTCACATATTTATCTGTAAAATCAGTATGCATTGTATTATCATGATAATCCATGTCAATACAATTATCTATCATACAATTACATTTTTTACATAACCATTTTAAACTATTATTCATTTTGTTTTATATAATAAATTTATATTTATATAATAATCACTTTTTAGATTTTAGGTTCTTATTTAGTTTATTAAGTTCAAATGCAATATTTGACAATGATGTCGCAATTGAAACCCCATATTCATCTGCAAAGAAATTAGTAAAAATATTATATAGATCTTCAGAAGTTAGACCTCCATCGTATTCTTCATCTTCATCTTCATCTTCATCTTCATCATCTTCATCATCTTCATCTTCTTCATCATCGTCATCGTCGTCATCGTCGTCATCGTCGTCATCGTCGTCTTCTTCGTCTTCTTCGTCTTCTTCGCCATCTTCGCCATCTTCGCCATCTTCGCCGTCTTCGTCGTCTTCGTCTTCTTCTTCAACTTCTTCAATTTTTTTATTTACAAGCTTTTTTTCTACATCTTGTTTAGTAGTACTATCTTCGTCTTCACAACATTCTTTAATAGATATATTGTCTTCCTCCTTTATCGTGCTTCTTCCGGATCTTCCGGATGACTTCTTCTTTGTTTTAGAACCTTTTTGCATACTCTGCATACTATTTAAAAATGACATAATATCGATAGTATCAATATTATTAAGCTTGTCTTTGTTCATATATATCCTTTCTTATATATTATATTAATTATTATTTCTTATATATTTTTTTTAAAATATTATATTAAGAGATTGATAATGATTAGTTATATATTATATTTCCTTGGAATACTAATAGGTTTATTAATAATACTTACCATAGTATATGATTCAGGAGATTTTAAAAGTTTATTTAAAAATACCAAAGAATATTTTGGTAATAAAAAGTCAGCAAAGGCTGAAATATCTGATAATGCAGATATTGTAAAGATCGTAGATGTTCCGCCTATTTCAAACGATATTAATACATCGGACGAAAAGGTTGCAAATGAATTGGCAACTAATAATACAAATGACCACTTTAATTTTTTCAAATTGTTAAAAAGAAAAGAGTTTAAAATATTGATTTCATCTTACAATAATGATAATATCAAGAATTTAGATTGGATTACGGATAATAAAGATACTAATAATGGTATTAAACTTAAATTAAGCAGTAATGAATTCGCAAAGGAATTGAACGAACTTAATCCATTAGTATATGGGTATAATATATATAGGGTTAGCATTGAGGGTCCGTCAAATATTGTTTTATACAACAACAACGTTGCAATAAGCACATTTTCAATATTATTTATGTTCAAATTTAAAGGTTTTTCAGGTAATATTAATAACCTATTTATAATTTATGGTATTAACAACAAGAATATAGTTATTAACATCAAAACTCAAGAAAATAATACCAAGAATACCGATAAGAAGAATACAACAAAAAGTATTAATTTATTAAACAATTATGATGAATTATCAGATAAAAAGGGTTCGTATGAACTTTCAGAACCAGAAGTAGTATATACAATAGAAATATTAATAGAAGATGATGTCTTTAATATTAAAGATATTAAATTAAAGACATTGAAGAAAGATATTGTATTTTTAGGTTTAATAGTAAACAAGGATGATGTCGCATTCTATTTTAATAATACTAAACACGATTTCAAGCGTTCAACTGATTTGGGAATAAAAGTACACAGCAAACCCTTTGTAATTAACAAAGATAGAAGTTGTGAGATAGTTTTGTATAGTTTTGCATTTTTAAATGAGGCGATAAGCAACAAAGATTTGGAAACTTACAAATTATATAATAAATATAAATTGTATGGTATAGATGATAAGAAGGATACTAACAAGGTAGAAAGCGACGATACATTAGAAGAATATAAAAACTATTACTACTAATATAGCTTAATATAACTAATATATAAAACTAAAATATATTATATATTTTATAATGATTAAAGGTGCGATATTTATTTTGACACAAAATACAATTGAAAGGAAGGTATATTTAAAAACCAGTTTATATTTCCTTTTTAAAAACTTTAATGCAAAATACAAATATCCAGTAATTATACTACATGAAGGCGATTATACCGACGAAGCAAAAAACGAAATTATTACAGGAATTCGTCGAGAATGTCGCGAATTATTAAGCTTTCAACAAATTGACGACGAAGACTTTTGTGTTCCTAAACATATTGATATTGATAAAATGAATAGTATTATAGACCTTCGTATAGTTCCTTATTGGCGCAATCAAAAATACCGTTCGATGTGTTATTTTTGGTTAAAAAACTTTTATAAATACACGAAAGATTATGATTATGTTATGCGTATAGATGATGATAGTATTATTGAGGAACCAATAAAATATGATTTATTTGAATTAATGAGAGATAAGGAATATATATATATGTCTAATATAATTCACCTTGATTGTAGTCTATGCAATTACGGAATGAAAGAGTTCTTCAAAAAACATTATCAAGATAAATCGGAAAAAATTAATGAATTGTTTGTCGAACATAATCTTGCAAGCGATAATGAACATTTTAACAATTTTAAGAAGCTTTATAAAAGTATTAATAATGAAGAATATAATGGAAATTCAGTAAATTTAAGTATGCCAATTATGTATTATAATAATTTTAATATTATTAATGTAAATATTTGGAATTCCCCAGAAATACAAGATATTGTAAATAAAATTGACAAACAAGGTTATATATTTTATTGTAGATGGGGTGATGCACCTTTACAAACAATTATTCTATCATTATATGACAGTAGTAGAATTACTAAATTAAACTTCAAATATAGCAAAAGATTACAACGCGAATCATTTAAAGATGATTATGGTAAATTACATTCTTATATGCCAAATGAGTACAGTCATAATAGTTGTGTTGTAAATAATGGAGATAATAAAAAATAAATTACTATATATTTTTATTTTTTTTCAATACATCTATATTTACAAAAAAATTTATGAATATAAAATAATTCAGCAAATAAATGTAAAAACACTCCAATAACAAAAAATCCTAGATACTTATTTTTGAAATAATTTAATATATAATTACCAACAATAATAAATAAAAATCCTTCTAAAATAGAATCAAATACAAGATATTTTGTATCTGAAATTCTTTTAGAGTTATTAGTATTACATGCATAACCGTTATTACAATAATAATCATGTATTCCAATATAATAACTTAAATAATGTTTTAAAAATCCTAATAAAAATAAAAATATATATTTATTTAGAGTTATATTAGAAAATATTGTATATAAAAACAAACAGTATAAGCCAACAAACAATGTTTCAAATATAATTTTCATTTTTAATATTTATATATTTTTTATTTCTAATAGCACAATATTTAATAAATTTATTTATTAATCAATTTCAGATATATTTTCATATGATTGAGTAGTATTATCAATTATATTAGGATTATTTACAACTTCAGTTTCCGAAAAATAATAGAACATATTGAGTGTTTTAAGCATTAGTAATAG
>Ga0114978_10000087_pt1 | contig 71483 bp, 63 predicted proteins | sample S_140212_EF_Meta_FD_87027 | JGI IMG/M metagenome (GOLD analysis project Ga0114978, IMG submission 87027) | Freshwater microbial communities from Lake Simoncouche, Canada to study carbon cycling - S_140212_EF_MetaG | ecosystem: Environmental > Aquatic > Freshwater > Lake | place: Lake...
CTTTTGCAGCCAGCGCATGGCCGACTACGCCGTGCCTGAGACCTGGACCATAGACACCGAACCCTTGCCGCGCAACCTCAACGGCAAGATCATCAAGCGCGAACTGCGCCAAACCCTGCACGCCGCCCTGATTTGAACGAGAACCCCATGCCCAAACTGCGCGCTACCCAGCAAACCATTGTTTTCATCCTGTTCCTGGTGATGTTTGGCGGCTTTTTGCTGCTGCTGCCGGGCTTTGCCCAGGTGGACAACCTGCTCACCTTGCTGCAAAACGTGGCCATTCTGGGCATCTTGGGCCTGGGCATGGCGGTGGTGGTGATTGGGCGGGGCATTGATATTTCTATGATTGCCGCGCTGGCGGTGCCTTCAGGCTTTTTGTTGCAGTCGGTGAGCAACGGCCAGTCGATCGAAGCAGCGGCCTTGCAGGCTTTGGTCTTGTCTTTGCTGTTTGGCCTGGTCAACGGCTGGCTGATTGCCTATGCCGAGGTGCCCTCGCTGTTCACCACCTTGGCCTCGGGTTTGTTTTTGGCTGGGCTGGGGCAGGCGGTGATCTTTCAGTTGGAAGTGGTGCAGTGGCCGCAGACGCTAGACGCTGTGGTCTGGATAGGCCGCGGCAGCGTGGGCGGCATACCCATGCCGGTCGTGATGTTCGGTCTGGCCTGCGCACTCATGGCGCTGCTGCTGCGCCGCCTGCGCGCCGGCGCCTTTATCTATGCCATTGGCGACAACCCCTTGACTGCACGCGCTACCGGTTTGCCCACGCGGCCCATCATCTTGCTGGAGTATTTGCTCGCTGCGCTCATTGGCCTGTTTGCTGGCCTGGTGATGGCGGCCTCGGTCAACAGCATGCCCACGCGCATTTACAACTCCACCATGGTTTATGACGTGGTGCTGGTGGTGGTGCTTGGCGGCATTGGTCTGTCGGGCGGGCGCGGTGGGGTGGTCAACGTGATCATCGGCACGCTGCTTATTGGCACCATGCTCAACGGCATGACCATCATGGATATTTCGTATTCGGTACAAAACATCGTCAAGGGCCTGGTGCTCTTGGCGGCGATTTTGATTGATTCTGTCCTCAACCCGCGCAATGAAGAGACCGCGCAACAAGGGGACATCTGAGCATGCCGCGCACCCGGCTCACCCAGCGTGCAATTCACTTTTTCAACCTAGGAGACAACGATGCATCAAGCAAAACACGTGCTTAAAAATCTGGTTAAGGCCGTCGCCGGCCTGGCCTTGGGCGCAGCCGTCGCGCTGCCGGCCTTTGCGCAAAGCAAGGGCTTGGACGAGCCGTTTCGCGACGGCTATAAAAAAGCGCTCGCGGGCAAAACCGTGGCCTTCATCCCTGTGGCCTATGGCTTTGACCTGGCCATCGGCTGGCACCAGGGTTTGAAGAAAGAGTTGGAGGCCGCCGGCATGAAAGTGGTGGTGCGTGACCCGAACTGGAACACCAACGCAGGTGCCCAGGCCTTTACCGCCCTGATCGCTGAGAAGCCCGCCGTTATCGTGATCCACAACCCCGATGTGCAAACCTACGCCAAGCTGATTGCCAAGGCCGAGGCCGAAGGCATTTACGTGGTGCAGATCAATATGCGTTCTTCGCAAGCGTCTACCGCCTTTGTGGGCGCGGACTGGGTGGACATTGGCGAGCGCATGACCGAGGCGGTGGTGGAGTCTTGCAAAGGCAAGTCCAACAAGATCGCCATCGTGCAGGGCGCACCCACCGCAGCGGCAAGCGCCTATACGCTCAAAGGCGTGGAAAACATCCTGGCCAAGCACCCCGAGGTGAAAGTGGTCTCTAACCAGGCCGCTGACTGGGACGCTGCCAAAGCCAAGGCCCTGACGCAAACCGTGCTCAAGCAAAACCCGGATCTGTGCGGCATTGTTGGCTTCTGGGACGGCATGGACATCGGTACGGCTGCTGCGGTCAAAGAAGCGGGAATGACTGGTAAATTGTTCTTGGCTACCTCTGGCGGCGGCGAGCAAAAGGGCGCCTGTGACCAGGTCAAGACCGGTGCGTACAACCTCGACGTGAGCTACGACGTACCCACCCAAGCCAGCAACATGGCAGCCATGATCAAGTGGTTGGTGCAAGGCGGCATGAAGCCCGGCGTGGCCAAGCAAAACATCTACACCACCTTGATTCCTATTACCAAGGACAACGCCGCTATCGAAGGCACGTGCTGGAAGTTGCCTGCCAAGTCCTAGGACTTGAGAGCGCCTTTGCAGCGCTGTGAGCAACGGGGTGGTCCAAGCCTAAGCGGTAGGCCACCCCCCCTTTTTTGTAGTTCTCTGAATTGGTGCACCCCATGAGCGAAACCCTGACCCGACTGCGTTACCGGTACTGGCCGGACCACTGGCTTGGCGAGATCCTGTCCAAGCGCTGGACCGAGACAGCGATACCCGTGATTTTGTTGGCGCTGGTGGTCATCGCCTCGGGCCAACTGGTGCCCGGTTTTTACACCCCCATCGTGCTGGCCGATACCTTGCGCCAGGCCGGTGAAGTTGGCTTTATCGTGTTTGGCTTGGCGCTGGTGATGATTGTGGGCGGCATCGACCTGTCGGTGGGCTCCATTTTTGCCCTGACGAATTTTTGCGCCCTGGTCATGATGCACATCCTGAAATGGCCAGTGCCCGTGGCGGTGCTGGGCACGGTGGTGTGCGGTGGCTTGTTGGGTGCGGTCAACGGCATCCTGATCGGTTATTTGCGTCTGCGGGCGTTTTTGACCACGCTCATTACTTTGATCATTTTTCGCTCGGTCTATGAGATCTTAAGCCTGCGCTATTCCACCGAGATTGCGGGCTATGTGCCCCAGTCTGAGGTCTGGGACTTTTTGGGCAATGGCACCTGGCTGGGCCTGCCCACGGTGGCCTGGGCCTTTTTGGCAGCAGCCATTGGTGGCCATGTGCTGCTGACGCGCTTGCGCCTGGGTTGGCACATTGTGGCGATTGGCGGCTCGCGCCGCTCGGCCTACAACAGCGGCATTGCGGTTAACCGCACGGTGGCGCTTTGTTATGTAGCCTGCGGCATGTTGACGGGTGCGGCTGGCTGTTTTTTTGCCTCGCGCTTGGCCACGGCGGGCGCCGACATTGGCGTGGGCATGGAGGTGTTGGTGCTGACCGCTGCGGTGTTGGGCGGCATCAGCCTGGGCGGCGGGCGCGGCTCGGTCACCAAGGCGGTAGTGGGTACGCTCATCGTGCTCTTAATCATCAATGGCCTGACCTCACTGTCGGCGCCCGGTGGCATTACGCGCATGGTGCTGGCGGGCATTTTGATAACTGCGGCGATTATTGATGTGCGCTGGCTCAAAAACCGCCACCGGATTTTGAGCAAGGTCTATGTCAGCCCCACCTACCACCGCTTAGGCGTCGCGCCGGACTGCAGCGCCGAAGGCGGCGGCGTCTGGGCCGTCAACAACAAACTGCGCGATGTAACTCTCATCGGCTTGGGCCGCATTGAGGGGCCCGAGGACGTCATTCTGGACCGCGACAACCACCTGTACGCGGGCTCGCGCCACGGCGACATCATCCGATTTATGGCACCCGACTACCAGGAGATGGAAGTGTTCGCCCACATTGGCGGCACGCCGCTGGGCATGGCGTTTGACCGGGACTTCAACCTCAATGTCTGCGTGGGCGGCATGGGCTTGTACCGCATCACGCCAGAGCGCGAAGTGCAGCGCGTGACCGACGAGACCAACCGCAGCTGGGCGTCCATCAACGACGACAGCCGCCTGCGTCTGGCCGATGACCTGGACATTGCCGACGACGGACGCATCTTCTTTAGTGAAGCCACCATCCGCTACGAGATGCACGAGTGGCCGGTCGATGGACTCGAAGCCCGTGGCAACGGCCGTATCGTCTGTTTTGACCCGCGCGACGGCAGCACCCGCACCGTGCTACGCGGCCTGCGTTTCCCTAATGGCGTTTGCATTGCCACAGACCGCCAGTCCATTTTGTTTGCCGAGACCTGGGGCTGCTGCATCAAGCGCTACTGGTTTGACGGAGCGCGCGCGGGCCAAGTGGAAATGGTGCTCGACAACCTGCCGGGCTACCCCGACAACATCAACCTGGCCTCGGACGGCAATTACTGGCTGGCGCTGGTGGGCATGCGCGCCCCGGCCTACGATTTGGCCATGCGCATGCCGGGCTTTCGCAAGCGCATGGCGCAGCGTGTGGCCCTGGACGAATGGATGTTCCCCAACATCAACACCGGCTGCGTGCTCAAGTTCTCGGAGTCCGGCGAGGTGCTGGAGACTCTGTGGGACCTGGGTGGCGAGAACCATCCCATGATCACTTCCATGCGCGAACACCGGGGCTATTTGTACCTGGGCGGCATTTCCAATAATCGCATCGGGCGCTACAAGCTCACCGGTGCAGACCCTGGGTTTTCCCAGTATGAACAGCGCTGGAGGACTGCCTGATGCCAAACCCCATTCAACGGTGGTTTGACCTCCTCCTCGGGCGTGGCACCGCCGCCATTACCGTGCCTATCATGGACGGCGCGATCAAACCCAACCGCGTGCTCGACGATGCCGCAGTGGTCTTGAACCTGCCCGGCATGGACGATATTGCCAGCGACGGCCAGCATCTCTGGATCAGTGCCGGGACTGTGCTCTACCGCCTGGACGGCCAAGAGGCCCTTGAGGTGCGCCGCTTTGACACGCCCATTAGCGCCCTGGCGGCACACGCCCAGGGCCAACTTGCCGTTGCGCTAGGTGGGCGCGAGTTGCAACTGCTTGACGCCAGCGGCGCCACAGTGGCGCAGACCCGTGCGCTGGGCGGGCGCGCCTTGCATAGCGCCAATGCGCTGGCCTTTGAAGGCGGCGACAGCCTGCTCGTGAGCGACGGCTCCGAGCAATTTGGCCCCGACCAGTGGTGCCACGACCTGATGCAACACGGCAAAACCGGCAAGGTCGGACGCTGGAACTGGAAGTCGGGCAACAGCACGCTGCTGGCCCAAGGCCTGGCCTATGCCTTTGGCGTGCTGGCCACCAGCGGCTTGGCGCGCTGGAGCGAGAGCTGGAAACACACGCTGGGCTCGGTGCGCGGCACTGGCGCTGCCTTACCCGCCACCGTGGCCGAACTGCCGGGCTACCCTTCGCGCATGGCGCAGGCCCAGGGCGGCGGTTTTTGGCTGACTTGCTTTGTCTGCCGCACCCAGCTGGTGGAGTTTGTGCTGCGCGAAGACGCGTACCGCTTGCGCATGATGCAAGAGGTGCACCCCAGCCAGTGGGTGGCGCCGGCCTTGTCTTCGGGCAAAAGCTTTCTCGAGCCCCTGCAAGGCGCCGGGGTCAAGGCGATGGGCGTGCTCAAGCCCTGGGCGCCGCCGCGCTCCTACGGTCTGGTGTTGCGCGTGGCCGATGACGGGCGGGTGCTTTCTTCCCTGCACAGCCAGGTGGACGGCCAGCACCACGGCATTACGGCAGTGGCAGAACACGCCGGGGCCTTGTACCTGGTCTCCAAAGGCAGCGCGCGCCTCTTGCGCGTGGAACTCAATTCCACAGGAGATGTGGCATGAACGCCCCCCAAACCTTGCCCGACGTGGTGCTAGAACTGCGCGATGCCACCAAAAAATACGGCGGCGTACCGGCGATTGAGAGCGTTAACTTCACGCTGCGCCGTGGAGAAATCCATGCCCTGCTGGGCGAAAACGGCGCCGGTAAATCTACGCTGACCAAGATCATGGCTGGTGTGGTGCCGCTGTCTTCGGGCCAAATGCTGGTCGAAGGCAAAGCGGTCGAGTTGAAAACGCCGCTGGACGCGCGCGGCCACGGCATTGCCATGGTGTTCCAGGAAACCAGCCTGGTGCCCACCATGACGGTGGCGCAAAACCTGTTTTTGGGCCGCGAGAAGTTTTACAACCGCTTGCGCGGGGTGTACATCTCGGCACAGCAGTTTTTGCAGTCGCTGAACTTTGATGTGGACCCCACGGCCAGCGTGGCTTTGCTGGGGGCGGCGAAAAAGCAGATGGTCGAAATCGCCCGCGCTGTGCTGCACGACGCGCGCATCATCATTTTTGACGAACCCACGGCCAGTCTGACGCCCGAAGAAAAGAAGTACTTCTTTGACCTGGTGTTCAACCTCAAGGAGCGCGGTGTCTCGGTCATCTTTATCTCGCATGCACTGGAAGAGGCCTTGCTGCTGGCCGACCGCATCACGGTGCTGCGTGACGGCCAGCACGTGGTGACGGACGATAAGGCCAACTTTGACCGCGCACGCATCATCCAGGCTATGGTCGGGCGCGACCTGTCGCAAACCCTGTACGGCCAAACCAAAACTGCGGTGCGCAAGCAAGGCGAGTGCGTGCTCTCGGTGCGCAATCTGCGTATGGCGTCCATGGTCAAAAACAACTCGTTGTCGGTGTTTGCTGGCCAGGTCACGGGCGTGTTCGGGCTGGTGGGGTCGGGCCGCACCGAGACCTTCAAGGTGGTGGCGGGCTTGATCAAGCGCGACTTCTTCCACGGCGGCGAGGTGCTGCTGCGCGGCAAGCCGATCCGCTACCGGGTGGCGCGCCAGGCGGTGGAAGACGGCATCGCCTACATCACCGAAGACCGCAAGGTCGAGGGTTTCTTTGAGACCATGTCAATCGCCCAAAACATTTACATGGGCTTGCTGGGCAAGCTCGGGCACATTCGTGGCGTGGTGTCAGGCGCCAAAGCCAAGGAGGTAGGTGACTTTTGGAGCAAGCTGCTCAAGGTGCGCGCCATCAGCCAAGACGTCAAGGTCATTGAGCTCTCGGGCGGCAACCAGCAAAAGGTGGTGATCGCCAAATCGCTGGTGCAAAACCCCGACGTCATCATCTTTGACGAGCCCACGCGCGGCGTGGACGTAGGCGCCATTGCCGAAATCCACGCCGAGATCAACCGCCTGGCCGACGAGGGCAAGGCGGTGGTGGTGATTTCGTCCTACCTGCCCGAGGTGATGTCGATATCGGACCGTATTCTGGTCGCGCGTCAGGGTAAGGTGGTGACTGAATTTGCGGCCGACCAGGCTACGCAAGAAGCCATCATGTACGCCGCCATCCACTAGGAGAAAGCCATGTCCAGTTTGCCCTACGAGGGTATTTGCGTCCTTGAGAAATCGGGCTTGCTATCAGCCCGCTTGATCGGCCTTTTGCTGGCAGACCAGGGCGCGCAGGTGCTGGTGGCCCAGTCGGATGCTGCATCGCAGGCACCCCCGAATGCGGGGGCGCAGCACCATGATCCGAGTCTGCACTTTGGGCACCTCGACCCCTACCTCAATCGCGGCAAAGGGCTGCTGCAAACATCGGGCGCGCAGGAGTCCGCTGCGGCGGACATCATCATTGTTCAGGGTAACGCGCCGGTGGCAGTGCAGCCCTGGCAGATCTTGGTGCGCGTGCTGGCCGCCTTGCCCGGTGATGCCTCTTATGGCCATTTGCCCGCCGATTGCAGCGAAGATTTGCTGAGCGCCACCCTGGGCTTTTTTACCGATATGGCGCTGAGCGCCAAGGCCTTGCAGCGCCCCGTTATCTACACCCCGTTGCCCTTGAGTTCGGTGTATGCGGGCGTGATTGGCGCAGTGTCGGTCGGCGCCGCCTTGACCGAGCGCCTGCGCAGCGGCTCGGGCTGCGAGATTTATGCCTCGCGGCTAGCTGGCGGATTGGCCGCCATGGGTGCCTTGGCCCTGACGCAAAAAGGCTTGCCGCCGCACCTCGATCTCGCGCCCAAACAAGCGCTGCCCCAGGGTGTGGATGAAGAAGAATTTGCGGCCATGGTGGCCCAGGCGCGCCAGAGTGGCGAAAAGCAGTCTTGGCTGGAACAAAGGCTCATTCCCTTTGGCGTGCCCTTCAAAACCCAGGACGGCTCACACCTGCTGCTGCTCAATGGCGTGAACCGACGCGCTACCCGCAAGCTCTATGAGCACCTCGGTATCTGGGACACGCTGATGTCGCAGGGGCTGACGGATATTTCACCCTACGACCCCGCCGCCATGGACGCCAGGGGGCGTAACCTGGCCGATGGCCCAAGCCTGCATTTCAAATACAGCGAAATCATCGCCCAGCTCTTGGGCCAGGCCTTGCTCCAGAAAACCGCCAAAGCCTGGGAGCAGGAGTTGTGCGCCATGGGCATTCCCGCCTGCGTGGTCAACACGCTGGCGCAGTGGCTGGACGATCCGCAGGGCCGCCAAGCGGGCCTGACTACGGTGTTGCACACGGACAAGGGCGTATCCGTACCCCAACCCGGGCGTGCCGCCTGGCTGCAAAGCGCGCAACCCTATCCTGAACTCAAGCCTGCAGAAACACTGACGCCGGCCCAGGCCTTCAAACAGGCGCAGTCGCGCTTTGGGCCCTCAGATTCTTCCGTTCAGGCGTTTTCGCAATCCCCCCTGACCGATTACACGGTACTCGACCTGAGCAACGTCATTGCCGGCCCCAATGCCGCCCGCATGTTGGGCGAACTCGGCGCCACGGTCTACCGGGTGGAGCAGCCCCACCCCACGCACATGCCGCTGGCCCTGACCATCTGGGGCGCCGAAGCGGGCGCGGGCAAGAAGAGCGTGATTCTGGACACCAACACCGCGCAGGGCAAGGAAATCCTGCTGCGCCTGATTCAAAAAGCCCACTTCATTGTGATCAACAAGGGCGATGCCCAGTGCGAGCGACTGGGTGTGGACCTGCGCTCGCTGGCCCAAACCAATCCCAAAGCCATACTGGTGCAACTGACCGCCCACCACGGCGAAAAACACGGACCGCGCCACGACTACCCCGGCTACGACCCTATCGGCCAGGCGATGACGGGCATCATGCAACGCTTTGGCCCCGAAGGCTGCCCGACCTACCATGGACTGGCCTCTTGCGTGGACTACATCACCGGCTATCTGGCTGTGTGGGCCGCAGTCAGCGCCCTGTTTTCACAAGCGCAAAGAGCCCGAAGTGGCACCTCTGCTTTGGCAGGCACGCAGAATGACCGGGCCGAGAGTTCCCTGATGTCTGCCGCGTCGCTGGTGAGTTGCGCATTTGTGTACGGCGAGCCGCCTGCCCACCAATGCGGCCCGCAGGCCCTGGGCCGCACCGCCACCCAGCGCGCATACCAGGCCGCCGACGGCTGGGTCTACGCCCTGGCCAGCGAAGACTTGTCGTCAGTGTTGTCCACCTTGAGCATGCACGAGGCGCTGGCCTGGCTGAAGTTGCGCGGCATTGAAAGCGCCCGAGTCAACACCGTGCGCGAGATGGCTGATCTGCACCGCAAACCCAGCAGTACCACCATTGCGTTCCAGGCCAAGGAAGATGGAGGCTGGGTCACGGAGTGCTTTGTACCCACCTGGTTTTGCTTTGACGGGCAGATTGCGCATGACCGGCAGGGCGCGGTTCGCATCGGTTCGAGCGCCGACGCGGTGTTGCAGGAACTGCATTATTCGCCCGCGCAAATCGCAGAACTCCGGGCCGCGCAGGTCATCTTGGGCACGGAGTGGACGCCTTAGTCTGATCCTTGTTTGGGTAACCGGCCATGCAGCCCACAGCTTAGCCGGAGTCGTTGAGGTGAGTTCAACAATGCGCGCATGCCGGGCCGCTGTTGCCTTGCCCAGGCGGGGCCGTCCAGGACAGGGTCCATCACGGCCCGAGTTTTTGCCCCTTGCCCCGACAAGCCCGACAATAGGCCCCATGAAACCGAAAAAGCCCCGCGTCCCCGTGCACAAGCATGGTCCCCAAGTGCAGCGCAGCCACGAAATCCGCATCATCGGCGGCCTTTGGAAGCGCACCAAACTCAAAGTAGCCGACAAACCCGGCCTGCGTCCCACGCCCGACCGCGTACGCGAAACCCTGTTCAACTGGCTGGGCCAGGATTTGCGCGGCATGCGCTGCGTCGATGTGTTTGCCGGAACCGGCGCCCTGGGTTTTGAGGCCGCCTCGCGCGGCGCGCAAGACGTGGTGCTGGTCGAACAAGACAGCAGCCTGATCGAGCAGCTCAAGCGCACCCAGCTCCAGCTCTCGGCGCACCAGGTGCTGGTGCAGCGCGGCGACGGCGTGTCCACCCTGCGCCAAGCCGCGCCGGGCAGCCTGCATGTGGTTTTTATTGACCCGCCATTTGACTCTGCGCTGTGGGAGCCCGCTTTGGCCGCTGCAGCCCGCGCCATTGCGCCCCAGGGCTGGATTTACTTGGAAGCGCCCGTGGCATGGTCTGCAGTGCAGCTCGCCCCGCTGGGCCTGGTGCTGCACCGCCACCTCAAGGCCGGCGCGGTGCATGCGCATTTGCTGCGTACCGCCACGGCCGACGAACGGGCAGCCGCGCTCAGCGCTGCTGCAGCAGCCGTTGCAGCCCTCGCACCAATTGCCGCCACACCCACCGAAACACCCGCCGGAGCTTGAATATGGCCCATGCCAGCACGCCCACCATTGCCGTCTATCCCGGCACTTTTGACCCTATCACCCTGGGGCACCTCGATTTGATCCAGCGCGCGGCCGGCCTGTTTGGCACGGTCATCGTGGCGGTGGCTGCGGCGCACCACAAGAAAACCATGTTCAGCCTGGAAGAACGTCTGGCCACCGTGAGCGAAGTGGTGCGGCCTTGGGTGCACGTCAAAGTGCTGCCGTTTACCGGCCTGGTCACCGAATTTGCCCGCAACCAGTGCGCCTGCGCCATGGTGCGCGGCCTGCGTTCGGTGACCGACTTTGATTTTGAAGCCCAGCTTGCCGGTATGAACCGCGCGCTGGCGCCGGCGATTGAGTCGGTGTTCCTGACGGCAGACGCCCGCTACGCCCCCATTTCCAGCACTTTGGTGCGCGAAATTGCCACGCTCCAGGGCGACGTGGCGCAATTTGTGCCGCCGTCGGTGCTGGCGCGCCTGCAGACCAAGCTGCGCGCCGGCGCCTGAGGTATTTGCCATGGCGCTGCTGATTACCGACGAGTGCATCAACTGCGACGTGTGCGAGCCCGAGTGCCCGAATGATGCCATTTACATGGGCGTGGAAATCTACGAGATTGACCCACACAAGTGCACCGAATGTGTAGGCCATTTTGATGAGCCCCAATGCGTGCAAGTCTGCCCCGTGGCCTGCATTCCTATCAACCCGGCCTTTATCGAAGACAACGAAACCTTGTGGCAAAAATACCGCCGCCTGCAAGCGGGTACCGCCGTAACGCCTGCTGCAGCGACTGACACCGCGCCGCTGCCACCTGTGGCTTAAACCGACAAACCGCTGCCCCGCAGAGGCCTTAGGCCGACGAGCTGCGCGGCAGGCGCCTGGAATCCCCAAAGGGGTTGTGTAGTTCGCAGGCGCGCTGCGTTCAGGGTTTGTTTTGTTTTGTGGGTTTGGCCGGTGCGGGCACCTTGACCGTAAAGCCGTCCGGCTTCTTGGGCTTGCTCAGTGATGGCTTGCTCACTTTTTCTGCAGCAGCCCCCGGCGCTTCTTTGTGTTTCCTGCCCTTTTTTGCCTTATGTGGCGCTTTGTCAGCCTGGGGTTTGGGCGCTGTTTTGGCGGCTTGGGTGGCCGCCAGCGCTTGCGCTTGTGCCCGTTGTTGCGCGTCCGCCTCATCGGCGCGGCGCGTTTTTTCCAGTTGGCCGGCAAGGCTTGCAGAGCGGCTTGTGGCCTCGTCGGTTTGGGCTTTTTGCGCTGGCGTGCGCAGGTCTGCCGTGGGCACTTTCACCGCTTGGGCGCAGGGTATGTCGCTGTAGTTGTTACCGCAGCGGTAAATGGTTTGGGCCTGCGTGGCGCCCATCGTGCTGGCGCTTGCGACAAAAATGGCGCAAGCCCAAGGCCTGAAATGCAAAGCTTTCATGGTTTCCTCCCTGATGAATACGGATGCTGCGGCTCTTTGGCCGCTAGCGACTACGGTGCCAGGGGCGGCGCGGTCGGTTCCTTGGCCGGATCCGGCAGCGCTTCTGGCTTGGGTAGTTTAGGCCGTGGCGGCGTGCTGGTGTGGATGAGTAGCATGGCTTTGTTCATGTCGCCTTGCAGCAGCGCGGGTAGGGCGGCCAGCGCCCTGTCAATGCACTGGTCGATGGCGATCCGATGGTCCAGCGTTGGTTTTTTCAGTACCCAATGGATGACTTCTGATTTGATGCCCGGGTGGCCCACGCCTAGGCGCAGGCGCCAATAGTCGCCCGTGCCGAGCTGTGCGTGGATGTCGCGCAGGCCGTTGTGGCCGGCGTGGCTGCCGCCAAATTTGAGCTTGGCCTCACCCGGGGGCAGGTCCAGCTCGTCATGCACGACCAAAATTTCTTCGGGGTTGATCTTGAAAAAGCGCGCCAGTGCAGCCACCGACTTGCCCGAAAGGTTCATAAAGGTCTGCGGCTCCAGCAGCCAGACCGTCTGGCCCTGAACGCTGGTGCGTGCCGCCAGTCCGTGGTAGCTGCGGTCTACCAGCAGCGTGGTTTTGAGTGCGCGCGCTGCGCCGTCGACAAACCAGAAGCCGGCGTTGTGGCGGGTGGCGTAGTAGTCGGGGCCGGGATTGCCCAGGCCAACGAGGAGCTTGATCATGGCGTGCTAGAGATGGGTTGCGGGCGCAAGGAAAAGTAAAACGGACCGACAAGGTGCATGGTAGACCGAAAGCGCGCGGCCCCAAAGAACATCAGCGCTGCAAGGTGGGCACCAAAAGCAAAACGGCGCACCGAAGTGGGCGCCAAAAGCAAAACGGCGCTCCGAAGTGGGCACCAAAAGCAAAACGGCCCACCGAAGTGGGCGCCAAAGCAAATCGGCGCTCCGCAGTGTGCGCCAAAAGCAAAACGGCCCACCGAAGTGGGCCGTGTGCAATAAGCAGCGCAGGGCTTACTTCTTGCCCTTGCCTTTGACGGGCGCGGCAACTGGTGCCTCGACCACTTCGGCCACAGGTGCCACCACCGACACAATGACCGGATTTTCGCGGCCACGGATCACGGCGGTTACGCCGTGGGGCAAAGTCAGGTCTTTGGCATGCAAGGAAGTGCCTTTTTTCAGTTCGCTCAGGTCCACCGCGATGAACTCGGGCAGATTGGCGGGTAAGCACGCCACTTCCAGGTCGGTGACGACGTGGGTGATCAGGCAGGCGTCAATCTTGAATGCAGGCGAATTCTCTTCGCCCTTGAAGTGCAATGGCACTTTCATATGCAGCGTGGTGTTTGCGTCCACGCGCTGAAAGTCGATGTGCAGAACCAACTGCTTGAAGGGGTGCATTTGCACATTGCGCAGCAAGACTTTGCTTTCCACGCCATTGAGTTCCATGTCCAGAATCGAAGCGTGAAAAGCTTCTTTCTTGATGGCATGCCACAAGGCGTTGTGGTCAAGCTCAATAGACAAAGGCTCGGACGTTCCACCATAGACGATGCCAGGTGTGCGACCGGTGATGCGGAGACGGCGGCTCGCACCCGTACCCTGCGCAGCGCGCTCAAAAGCGACAAATTTCATAACTTACTCCAAAAAGAGTCCACCGCGACCAGTGTGACTCCGGTTTAACAAAGGTGCCTGCCGCCTAAAAAGCAGCGCAGCACCCGCTTTTTGCCCAAATCAAAACAAATTGTCTTGGTCTGAGAACAAACTCATCACCGACTCACCCTTGGCAATGCGCAAAATCGTCTCGGCGATCAGCGGTGCCACGGTGAGCTGGCGGATTTTTTTGCACTGGGCGGCAGCCGCACTCAGCGGGATGGTGTTGGTCACCACCACTTCGTCGAGCGCGTCGCCCTGCGAGATGCGTTCAATGGCCGGGCCCGAGAAAATTGGGTGCGTGCAATAGGCGTAGACCTTTTTGGCGCCGCGCATCTTCAGCACTTCAGCAGCCTTGACCAGCGTGCCAGCAGTGTCAATCATGTCGTCCATGACCACGCAGTTGCGGCCTTCGATCTCGCCGATCACGTGCATCACTTCGCTCACGTTGGCGCGCGGACGGCGTTTGTCGATAATGGCCAAGTCGCAATTGAGCTGTTTGGCGAGCGCACGGGCGCGCACCACGCCACCCACGTCGGGCGAAACAACGATCAGGTCTTCGTAGTTTTTCTGGCGCAAGTCGCCCAGCAGCACAGGCGAGGCATAAATATTGTCCACGGGAATATCAAAAAAGCCCTGAATCTGGTCGGCATGCAAATCCATGGTTAAAACGCGCGAGACGCCCGCGGCCTGCAGCATATTGGCCACCACCTTGGCGGTAATGGGCACGCGCGTGGAGCGCGGGCGGCGGTCCTGGCGGGCATAGCCAAAATAGGGGATTACTGCGCTGATGCGTTCGGCCGAAGCGCGTTTGAGCGCGTCAACCATGATCAGCAGTTCCATCAGGTTTTCGTTGGTCGGGGCGCAGGTGCTTTGCACCACAAAGACGTCGCGGGCGCGCACGTTTTGGTTGATCTCGACGGTGACTTCACCGTCCGAAAAACGCCCCACCGTGGCCGCACCCAGGCTGATTCCGAGGTCCCGCGCGATGTCGGCCGCCATGCCCGGGTTGGCATTGCCGGTGAAAACCATGATGTCGGGGTGGTAGGTTTCCTGCATGGGGCGGTCCAGAGAGGTTTATGGTTTCAACTTGCACCCGGTGGGCGGCGATTGCCGCACCGGCCAGGCCGTTCACAATATTTGGCAGGGGAAGAAGGATTCGAACCTTCGCATGCTGGAATCAAAATCCAGTGCCTTAACCAACTTGGCGATTCCCCTACACAGGAGGGCAACTAAGCGCTACCCACCGATAAACCTCGTCACTACCCTTGTGGGATAGGAGCCTCCTGTCACCAGCCCTTGAGCGGATGGCATTCCAAACTGCTGCACTCCTTGATCAGCACGCCTTGGGGCACAACCTGCGTATCAATCGCGTGCGAAAGTTGAGCAAACACCGCGCTTCCTGAGCCCGTCATTCTTGCCTTCAGGCCCTTGGATGCTAGCCATTCAATGGTCTGAACAACATCCGGGCAGAGCCTCTGGGCTACAGGCTGCAAGTCGTTGTGGCCAAAGCCATACGGGTCTGCAGCGAAGCCTGAAATTATAGCAAGGTCCGTATCGCGTTTAAGGCCAGGATCAGAAAAAATCAGGCTGGTGTCAAGTCCGGCCTGCGGTTTGGCGATCAAAAACCGTGCGAGTGGCACATGCACCGGCGTGATTTGTTCGCCCACGCCCTCGATCCAGGCGTTGTCGCCACTCAAAAAAAAGGGCACATCCGCGCCCAGGCCCAGACCAATCCGCGCGAGCGCTTCTTTGGGCAGGCGCAAGTTCCACAAGCGGTTGAGCGCAAGCAAAGTGGATGCAGCGTCCGAAGAACCCCCGCCCATGCCCGCTTGCGCCGGCACCGATTTGGCCACGCCAATGTGCGCACCCAGGCGGCAGTCGGTGGCTTGTTGGAGTGCACGCGCCGCGCGCAGCACCAGATCGTCCTCGGGCAGGGGCCAAGTTAGGTCTTCGCGGCTGAGCGCGCCATCGCGGCGCACTTCAAAGTGCAGTTGGTCGCACCAGTCGATCAGCAGGAACACCGATTGCAGCAAATGGTAGCCGTCGGCGCGCCGACCGGTGACGTGCAAGAAAAGATTGAGTTTGGCCGGAGCCGGGATGTCGTAGAGCGCCTGCATCGTCAGGATGATCCGAGCTCGAGAATGATGCGGATCTCGGCTGGCGCATCAGGCGCCAGGCGCCAGGCGTGGATTCGGCCTGCTGGCAGGTCTTGCAGGTCCACCGCCCAACCGGCGGCGCTAGCAGCCTCGCCCTGCAGCCAGCCAAACACCGCGGCCAGGGGCAGCGGCGTGCCGATGCTGTGGGCCAGCATGGCGTCCACCGAGGTAAATGAAAGCAGCTGCGTCGGAGTTTGCAATGTGGCGGAACGTTCGTCCCAACGCAGGGTGGCCAGGCGCATTCCCAACATACTGGTCAGGGACAGGCTGCCTTCTGCGCTTGAGCCCTGGAGCGCGAATTGGGCAGAAAAAGCCTGGGGCGGATCGCTGGCAACCCTAACCGCTAGGCGCCCTTGCCAGTGGTTTGTGGCGGCCTCGCTGGGAGAGCGGGGGCTGAGGTTGGCACATCCAGACAGCATCAGTAGCCAGCACAGGGCCAACAGCGCGCGCAAGGAGGTAGCCCGCGCTCCTGCGCGTGTCCTCATAGGCTGCCGCGCAAACGCGAAATTGTGGATTTGAGTGTCTCGTTGTCGCGGTTGAGTTGCAGGCCTTCTTGCCATGCTGCGCTGGCTTGGTCGCGTTGGTTCATGGTCCATAGCACTTCGCCCAGGTGGGCGGCGATTTCAGCGTCTGGGCGGGCGGAGAATGCTTTTTGCAGAAGTGCGAGCGATTCCACCAGGTTGCCGCTGCGAAATTCCACCCAGGCCAGGCTGTCGATGATGAAGGGGTCCTCAGGCGAAAACTCTAAGGCCTTTTGTACCAAACCTCGCGCTTCTGGGAGGCGCTGATTGCGGTCGGCCAGCGAATAGCCCAAAGCGTTGTAGGCCGCATGGTAGTCGGGCTTGGCGGCAATCAGGCTGCGCAAAATGCGCTCCATTTCATCGGGGCGACCGAGCTTTTCAGCCGAGATGGCCAGCTCGTAACTGAGCTCTGCGTCGCCGGGGAATGTTTGCAGCGCTTCAACGAGCAACGCATAGGCAGCTTGCTCTTGTTGGTTCTCGCGCAGCAGTTGCAGCTCTAGGCTGACTTTGTTGCGTGCGTCTTCGGCGTCTTTTTCGGGCAATTGGCGCACTAATGCGCGTGCCTGGTCAAGCTGCCCTTGTTGCGCCAGCACCATGGCGCGGCGCAGCTGCACTTTGGCGGCGTCTTGCGGGCTGTTGATGCGCTCCAGGTAAGCCAAGGCCTGGGCTGGATCACGGTTTTTCTGCGCTATTTGCGCCAGCAGCAAATAGGCTTGCGCCGCGCCGCGCGGGGTCAGTAGCGCGTCGGCCTCGTCCTCTGCGCCGTCTTGTGTGGGCTCGGGTAGCAAAGCCAAAAAGCGCTTGAGCGACTGTTCGGCCGCAGGCAGGCTCTGATTTTGGAGCTCGATAGAGCCGCGCACCAACCAAGCTTCGGGGTAGTTCGGCTGTGCGCGACTAAGCGTTTCGACCTGGGCCAGGGCCTGCGGGTAGCGCTGCAGCTCGATCAGTTTGCGGATGTAGCCCATGTGGATTTCGGGCGCTGGTTTTGCCGCCAGGTGGGGCGCCAGTAGCGCCTGGGCGGTCTCGAAATCGGCATCAAGCAGGTTCACGCTCAGCAGCGCCACATCCTCGGACAGTGGGTTCAAGCTGGCGCCTTTGCGCGCGCAGGCCAGAGCGGCCGCTTTGGCACCGGCCAGCAGGCGCAGGTTGCCGACCATGGCCCAGGCCACCGGCCCGGTGTCTTGGCGGATCAGGTCTTTGGTCAGGGCTTTTTCTAGCAGATCCGCGGCCGCGGGCTTGTCGCTGGCGCGAGTAAAAAAGCGGCTCACAAACACAATGGTGGCGCCGCGCTCGCGCTCGTCGGCGCGCGCCAGCAGGCGCTGTGTGGGTGGGAGCGCCTCGATCAGGCGGTTCAGGCCGACCAGAAGTTGCAGCAAATAGCGGTCTGCTTCGGCGGATTCGGGCAGCGCCTGCTGCCAGGCTTTGGCGGCGGTCAGAGCGGCGTTGGCGTCGCGCCCACGCAGGGCGATTTCAATGGCCCGCTGAAACAGTTGCGGCTCGGGAGCACGGCGCGCCGCACCCAGCATCAGACCATAGGCCGAACCGATATCCTCGTTTTGCAGGCTGAGTTCGCTCAAAAGCAGTTGGTAAAACAGCTCTGCCGTGAGTCGGGAATTGGCAGTCGGGGGCGCCGCTGCTGGGTCGGTGTCCTGGGCCTGGGCCCATGAAGCAAAGACCAGGGCGCAGATGGTGACGAAGTGAGGGATGCGTGGCATGCGACCATAATAATCCACAGTCTGATTTTCAAGGTCTGCCACCTCGGGTTTAGCCCCATCCCAACTACTGCCCGAGCGCCATGCCTGAATTACCCGAAGTTGAAGTGACCCGCCGCAGTTTTGCCGACCGCATTGCCAGCGCGCGCATTGAAGCCGTAGAAATGGGCAAACCCCTGCGTTGGCCGCTGGGTTGTGAACTGGTCACACTCATGGGTCTGCGCGTGCTGGGCGTGCGCCGCCGGGGCAAATACCTCTTACTGGACTTAGAGCGCGGCCTCTTGTTGCTGCACCTGGGAATGTCGGGCAGCGTTACCTTTTCTGCCGAACCAGGCCCAGCTGGTAAGCACGACCACTTTTCCCTGTACACCACGCAAGGCGTGCTGCGCCTGAACGACCCGCGCCGTTTCGGCGCGGTGGTGTTTGCGCCCGATGAACAAAGCCCGCAGGCCCAAAAGCTGCTGGGCCGCCTGGGCGTGGAGCCGCTGGGCGACGCCTTTGTGCAAGATGATTTTTACCAAGCGCTAAAAAACGCAGCGCGCCCATCAAACAAGTGCTGCTGGCTGGTGAGGCAGTGGTCGGTGTGGGCAATATTTACGCCTCGGAGGCCTTGTTTTTGGCCGGTATCCGGCCCACCACTCGGGCGTCAAGGCTGAGCCGCCCGCGCGTGGCGCGGCTGCATGCAGCGGTGCGACAGGTGCTGCTGCGGGCGGTGGAAAAAGGCGGCAGCACGTTGCGTGATTTTTCCAACGCCCGGGGCGAGTCGGGCCACTTTCAACTGGAAGCGGCGGTCTATGGTCGCGCGGGCCAACCCTGCCGCGTGTGTGGCAGCCCGGTGCGCACCATCCGCCAGGGACAGCGCTCCACCTTTTTCTGCCCGGTATGCCAAAAACCATGAGCCTGCAATCGCAGCCCGGCGCGATGGCAGCGCAAGTGGTGGCCTGGCAGATGGTGCATGGTCGCAACAGCCTGCCCTGGCAAAACACCCAAGACCCTTACCGCGTGTGGCTGTCCGAGGTCATGCTGCAACAAACCCAGGTAGCTACGGTGCGCGGCTATTTCGCCCGCTTTGTGGATGCACTGCCCACGGTGCAAGACCTGGCAAGTGCCTCGCTGGACGAGGTGCTGGGCTTGTGGAGCGGCCTGGGCTACTACAGTCGGGCGCGCAATCTGCACCGCTGTGCGCAAGACGTGGTGCGCCTGCATGGCGGCGCATTTCCGCGCACCGCCGAGGTGTTGGTGCGCTTGCCTGGCATCGGCCGCTCTACAGCGGCGGCCATTTCCTCACTGTGCTTTGGCGAGCGCGTGGCGATTTTGGACGCCAATGTCAAACGCGTAGTCACCCGGGTGCTCGGTTTTGAAGGTGACCTGGCGCTGGCCGCCCAGGAGCGCGCCTTGTGGGACGCAGCCTCGGATTTGTTGCCCAAGCCGAAGGTTGCCGAACAAACCATGGCGCGTTACACCCAGGGCATGATGGACTTGGGCGCCACGGTTTGCCTGCCCAAAAAGCCGCTGTGTCTGCTGTGTCCGTTGCAAACCGCCTGCCGGGCCTGCGCCGATGGCGATCCGCATCGCTATCCAGTGCGCACGCGCAAGCTAAAACGCTCCAGTCAATCCATTTGGCTGCTGTGGGCGCAAAGCCCCGATGGGGCGGTGTGGCTTCAGGCCCGCCCCACACCCGGCGTGTGGGCCGGCTTGCAGTGTTTTCCGCTGTTTGACAGCGAGGCTGAGTTATTGGATGCGGTGCCGCAGCCAAGGCGCGCCGCCTTGCAGCCGCAAACCACCTTTGTCCACGTGTTAACCCACAAAGATTTGCACTTGCATCCCTTGCGCCTGGCGCTTGAAATCGCGGCTGATGTGGGCGCATTGGGCGGCCAGTGGGTGGGTGCTGCTCAGTGGCCTGCCATGGGTTTGCCTGCGCCGATCCGCAAATTGCTGACCAGCGCCTAGCGCGGTTGCGCCTGAAGATTTAGGGTTTGGCGACGCTTGGCAAGCCGTCGAGTTCGCGGTGGCGTTTGAGCGTGACCCAGTCCGCGCCGAAGTGCTGCGCGAGTTGTTCTACCAAATACACGGAGCGGTGCTGGCCGCCGGTGCAGCCTATGGCTACGGTGACGTAGCTGCGGTGGTCGCGCGCCATGGCGGGCAGCCAATTGCCAACAAAGTGCGTGATTTGGGCCAGCATTTGCCCGGCTTCGGGCTGGGCACGCAAAAAATCGGCTACGGCCGCGTCGCGCCCGGTTTGCGACTTGAGGTCGCTCTCATAGTGTGGATTGGGAAGCATGCGCACATCAAACACATAGTCAGCGTCGGCGGGCGCGCCACGCTTGAAGGCAAAGGATTCAAACACCAACGTGAGCTGGGATGGGGCCGAACCGATCAACGCTTTGACATAGCCCTGCAACTGGGCGGCGCGGATCATGCTCGAATCAATCACATGGGACTCGGCGCGTATGGCTTCGAGCATGCTGCGCTCGAGTTCAATGGCGTCCACCAGCGCGCGGTGCAGGTCGGTGCGGGCGTGGCCGCTGTCGACTTGGGAGAGCGGGTGCTTACGCCGCGTCTCAGAATAGCGCCGTACCAGCGTGTCGGTGCTGGCGTCCAAAAACAGGGCCTTGACCGTCAACCCCAAGACGCGCAAGCGCGCGAGCTGCTCTGGCACCAGCGACAGCGAGCTGGCGCTGCGTACGTCCATGGCAATGGCTACGCGCGGCGCGGCGTGTTGCTGCTCCAGCGCCACAAAATCCATCAGCAACTCAGGTGGCAGGTTGTCTACGCAGTAAAACCCAGCGTCTTCTAGCGCATGCAAGGCCACCGATTTGCCTGAACCCGACATGCCGGTAATCAGTACCAGCTCCATAGGCAGCGCCGTCATGCCATGCCCCGCTGCAGCATTTCGCTGGCGTGGGCCGCGGTGGTGGCCGAGCGCGCGTCGCCGCCCAGCATGCGGGCGATCTCGGCGGTGCGCGCGTCATTCAGTACTTCGGCCACGCTGCTTAGCGTGCTGCCCGATTGCAGTTGTTTGGACACCACCCAGTGCTGGTCGGCGCAGGCGGCCACTTGGGGCAGGTGGGTCACGGCCAGTACTTGGCGGTCTCGCCCGAGCTGCTGCATCAATTGGCCCACGGTGTGGGCCACGGCGCCGCCCACCCCGGCGTCCACTTCATCAAAAATCAGCGTCTGTGCTGTGCCAAGCTGGCTGGTGGTCACCGCAATGGCCAAGGCCATGCGCGAGAGTTCGCCGCCTGAGGCTACCTTGGCCACCGGGCGCGGCGTGCTTCCGGCGTGTCCAGCCACCAAAAACACCACGTCTTCTAGCCCGCTTTGCTGCGGCTGCGCCAGGGAGTCAAGTTGCACCACAAACTGGCCGCCCTGCATGCCCAGGCCTTGCATTGCTTGGGTGATAGCGTTTGCCAGGAGCGGTGCGGCATGCGTACGCGCCTTAGATACCGCTTTGGCCTGCGCCAAAAACGCGGCTTGCGCGGAATCGGCGTCGCGCTGCAGACCCTCCAGATCGGCGGCGGCGTCAAGCTGCGCGAGTTCAGCCTTCCAGCCGTTTAGCGCGTTGGCCAGCTCAGTCGGCGTGCGTTTGTAGCGCCGGGCCAAAGAAACCCACAGCGCCAAGCGGGCGTCGAGCTCGGCCAGCTGCTGCGGGTCCGGCTCGCTGCGGCGCTGGTAGGCGCGCAAGGTGTGGGCCACGTCGTCAATCTGGGCGATGGCCGAGGCCAGCACGTCCGCCGGGCTTTGGAATTCGGGGTCTAGGTGCAGCCGGTTTTGCAGTTGCTGCAGCGCGGCGTGCAGCAGTTGTAGCGCGTTGTCGTCGGCGTCGGCCAGTTGCTCCAGGGCGCACTGGGCTGCGTCCAGCAGGGTTTGCCCGTGCGCCAGGCGGCTGTGGCTGGCGTTCAGGCTGTCCCACTCGTCGGCGCCGGGGTTGAGTTTGTCGATCTCGCCAATCTGCCATGCCAGGCGTTCGCGTTCGCGCTGCGAGGCGTCTTGCGCTTGCAGCGCTGCGGCCAGCGCGCTTTGGGCCAAGCGCCAGCGTTGCCATAGTCCGCCCAAAGCGGCAGTGGGGACGCGGCCATAGCCATCGAGCAAACCGCGCACCGCGTCGCTGCGCGTGAGGCTTTGCCAGGCGTGTTGGCCGTGGATGTCCAGCAGGTATTCACCAATGTGGCGCAGCTGCTGGGCGGTAGCCGGGCTGCCGTTCACCCAGGCGCGGCTTTTGCCCCCCAGGTCCACGCTGCGGCGCAGCAGCAAGCTGTCGCTGGTGTCAAAACCGGCCTCGGCCAGATAGCCAGCCAGACACTCGGGGCGGTCAAATTCGGCGCTGACTTCGGCGCGCGGCGCACCTTCGCGGATCAGGCCCACGTCGGCGCGCGCGCCGGTGGCAAGCTGCAAGGCGTCAATCAGGATGGATTTGCCCGCACCCGTCTCGCCGGTGAGCACGGTAAAACCTTCGGCCAGCTCCAGGTCCAGGGCGGCAACGATGACAAAGTCGCGCAGCACGATGCGTTTGAGGCCCACGGTCTACGCCACTCCCTCGTTCCAGTGCAGCTTTTGGCGCAGGGTGTCAAAGTAAGTCCAGCCCCTGGGGTGCAAAAAGCGCACCTGGTGCTCGGAGCGGCGTACCACAATGCGGTCGCCGTGCATCAAAGTGGCGAGCGATTGCATGTCAAAGTTGGCGCTGGCGTCGCGTCCTGAGACGATTTCAATCGCAATCTCCGATGCGTGCGACAGCACCAGCGGCCGGTTGGACAAAGTATGTGGCGCAATAGGCACCAGCACCCAGCCCGGCGTGGACGGGTGCAGCAACGGTCCGCCGGCCGACAGCGCGTAGGCGGTCGAACCCGTGGGCGTGGCCACAATCAGGCCGTCGGCGCGCTGGCTGGCCACGAAGTGGCCGTCCACCTCAATGCGCAATTCCACCATGCCAGAGGTAGCGCCCCGGTTGACCACCACGTCGTTCATGGCCAGCGCCGCAAACACGCAGCGCCCATCGCGCACCACTTCGGCATGCATCAGACTGCGGTCGTCCACCTCGTACTGGCCGGCCAGCATGGGCGCCAGGGTGGCGGCGTAGTGGTCCAGCGGAATGTCGGTAATAAAGCCCAGTCGCCCCTGGTTGATGCCAATGAGCGGCATTTTGAACTCGGCTAACTGGCGCCCGATACCCAGCATGGTGCCGTCGCCCCCTACCACCAAGGACAGGTCGCATTTGCGCCCGATGGCGGGGACATCCAGCGCGGCGTAGTTGCTCAGGCCCAGGTTGGCGGCGGTGTCTGCCTCAATGGCCACATCGCAGCCCTGGTCCATCAAAAAGTGGGCAATGGCGTCAAGCGCTGCGCGCGAAGCTGCCACCGCGGCTGCCGAATGGCTGGTCTGGTATTTGCCGATCAGGGCAACGTGGTGAAACTTGGATTTCGGGCGACGGAGCATGGGGCAAATTACATCACTAAAATGAGCCGATGCTCGATGATCGCTCCAAGTTGTTGCTCAAGGCGCTGGTGGAACGCTACATTGCCGACGGTCAGCCGGTGGGAAGCCGCACGCTATCGAAGGCCTCGGGCCTCGAACTCTCGCCCGCCACCATCCGCAATGTGATGTCAGACTTGGAGGAGATGGGCCTGATCGTCAGTCCCCACACCTCGGCCGGGCGCGTGCCCACGGCGCGCGGCTACCGCTTGTTCGTGGATACCATGCTCACGGTGCAACCCCAGCAGTTTGGCAGCCACATCTTGGCACCGGACCAGCCCCAAAAAGTCATCTCCAACGCCGCCAACCTGCTCTCAAACCTGTCGCAGTTCGTGGGCGTGGTGATTGCGCCGCGTCGCACCTCGGCGTTTCGGCACATGGAATTTTTGCGTTTGTCCGAGCGCCGCGTGTTGGTCATCATTGTCTCGCCCGACGGCGACGTGCAAAACCGGGTGATCTACACCGAGGTTGACCATTCCCAGTCGCAACTCATTGAAGCCGCTAATTTTCTCAATAGCCACTACGTTGGCCTAGATATTGAGCAGGTACGCGAGCGCCTGCACGGCGAAGTGGAAAGCCTGCGCTCCGAGATCGCCAGCCTGATGGCCGCGGCCGTGACCATGAACTCCGAAGCGGCCGCCGAGGCGCAAGACGAGGTGGTGATTTCAGGCGAGCGCAACCTGCTCAAATTGAGCGACTTTTCCAGCGACATGGGTAATTTGCGCCGCGCCTTTGAGCTGTTTGAGCAAAAAGCGCAAATCATGCGCCTGCTCGACATTGCCGGTCAGGCCGAAGGCGTGCGCATCTTTATCGGCGGGGAAAGCCAGGTCGTGCCTTTTGAAGAGCTGTCGATTGTCAGCGCTGCCTATGAGGTGGACGGCAAACTGGTCGGCACCTTGGGCGTGATTGGCCCCACGCGCATGGCCTACGACCGTATGATCCAAATCGTGGACATCACGTCCAAGCTGGTCAGCAACGCGCTGAGCCACCACAAATAAGCCCCCGCAAATAAGCCCGGGGCGCGGAGTCGCTGCGCAATTACGTATACTCAGTCGATCCGAGGAGCGTTGCAGTTCATACCGTTTGAACGAGGCTCGGACCGCGTGGCGGGGCATCAGCACCCGTTACCGCACCAACTGCGCTCACCCACGTGTCTGTGGGCTGAGCCTCATTCCCTTGAAGTTCCGGCCCCAGCGCGTGGTGGTTATTCAAATCTATTTTTATTTTTGGAGTGAACTATGAACGCCGTTTTGAAACCTATCAAGAACCAAGACTATGTGGTTGCCGACTTGGGCCTAGCGCCCTGGGGCCGCAAAGAACTCAATATTGCCCAAACCGAAATGCCTGGTCTGATGGCCATCCGCGAAGAATTCGCCAAGGCGCAGCCGCTTAAGGGCGCGCGCATCACCGGCTCCTTGCACATGACAATCCAGACCGGCGTGCTGGTCGAAACCCTTCAAGCCCTGGGCGCCGAAGTGCGCTGGGCTTCGTGCAACATCTATTCGACCCAAGACCACGCCGCTGCTGCGTTGGTAGCTGCTGGCACCCCAGTGTTCGCCTACAAGGGTGAGACCCTGGATGACTACTGGGATTACACCCACCGCATTTTTGAATTTGGCGGACGCAAGGGCTCGGCCGCTGAAGGCCCCAACATGATTCTGGACGATGGCGGCGACGCCACGCTTTTGATGCATCTGGGCGCCAAGGCCGAAAAAGACATCAAAGTGCTCGCCAAGCCCGGCAGCGAAGAAGAGGTTTGCTTGTTCAACGCCATCAAGGCCCAGCTCCAGCTCGACCCCACCTGGTACAGCCGCCGCCTGAAAAACATCATCGGCGTGACCGAAGAAACCACCACCGGCGTGCTGCGCCTGAACGAAATGGCCGCACGCGGCGAACTCGCTTTCCGTGCCATCAACGTCAACGACTCGGTGACCAAGAGCAAGTTTGACAACCTGTACGGTTGCCGCGAATCGCTGGTCGACGCCATCAAGCGCGCTACCGACGTCATGATCGCCGGCAAAGTGGCGCTGGTTGCCGGTTACGGCGACGTGGGCAAAGGTTCGGCCCAGGCGCTGCGCGCGCTCTCAGCCCAGGTCTGGGTAACCGAAGTCGACCCCATCAATGCCCTGCAAGCGGCTATGGAAGGCTACAAAGTCGTCACTATGGAATACGCAGCCGACAAGGCCGACATCTTCGTTTCGGCCACCGGTAACAAAAACGTCATCACCTACAAGCACATGGCGGCCATGAAAGACCAGGCCATCGTTTGCAACATCGGCCACTTTGACAATGAGATCGACGTGACATCGCTCTCCAAATGCAAATGGGAAGAGATCAAGCCCCAGGTGGACCACGTGATATTCCCGGCCACAAAAGGCAAGGGCGGCAAGCCCGAGAAACGCATCATCCTGCTGGCCAAAGGCCGTTTGGTGAACCTGGGTTGCGGCACCGGCCACCCCAGCTTTGTCATGTCGTCGAGCTTTGCCAACCAGACGATTGCACAAATCGAGCTGTTCACCAAGCCCAAAGAGTACAAGGCTGGTCACGTCTACGTGTTGCCCAAGCACCTGGACGAAAAAGTGGCACGCCTGCACCTGAAGAAAGTCGGCGCCATGCTGACCGAACTCACGGACGAGCAAGCCTCCTACATCGGCGTGAGCAAGGCCGGTCCTTACAAAGCGGATACCTACCGGTATTGATGTCCCACTGAATGCGCATTGACCAACTGCTGGTTCAGATCCAGCTTGCCAGCACCCGTTCCCAGGCCCAGCGCCTGATTGCCGACGGCGTGGAATGGCAGCAAGGCGACACCTGGAAACGGGTGGCGAAAAACGGTGACGATGTACCCGAGGATTCCCCGGTGCGGCTGCTCAATGACGCTGAGGCACGCTATGTGTCGCGCGGCGGCTTGAAGCTAGAAGCCGCGCTCAAGCACCTGGGCCTGGATGTGACCGGTTTTGCATGCCTGGATGTGGGCCAGTCCACGGGTGGTTTTACCGACTGCCTGTTGCAGCATGGAGCGGTGTCGGTGGCGGGCGTGGATGTGGGCAGCGCCCAATTGCATCCTCAACTGCGCACCGACCCCCGCGTGCTGTGCGTGGAAAAAGTCAATGCGCGCGCGCTGGTGGCCGATGACCTGATCGCGGCCTACGAGGACAGCGTGGGTGCGGACGGCATGTTTGACGACGACGCTTTGGAAGAAGAAGACGGATCAGACGGGGGCGATGAAGACGCGTGCGCCGCCGCCGCCTCACACCCGAAAGGCTTTGTGCCAGCGTTCGACTTGGTGGTGGCGGACTTGTCCTTCATCTCCCAAACACTGGTTTTGCCGGCTGTGGTGCCCCTGCTCAAGGCGGGCGGCACCTTGCTGACCCTGGTCAAGCCGCAGTTTGAACTGCAGCCGGGGCAGGTGGGCAAAGGCGGCATCGTCAAGGACGCATCCATGTATTTGTTGGTGGAACAGCGCTTGCGTGACGCCTGCGCTGACCTGGGCCTCTCGGTCACTGCGTGGTTCGACTCCCCCATTGCGGGCGGAGACGGCAACCACGAATTTTTTATTTGTGCCCGTAAACTGGGCGAAACCGCACTTTGCGAATGAGAACGCCATGTTTTCTACTCCCCGGATTCCAGTCAGTCTGGAATTCTTCCCTCCCAAGACACCGGAAGGGGCCGACAAGCTGCGCCTAGTGCGCCAGCAACTCTACCCCCTACAACCGACTTTTTGCTCTGTCACCTTTGGTGCTGGAGGTTCCACGCAGGCCGGCACCTTTAAGGCGGTTGGCGAAATTCTGGGCGAAGGAGTGCCCGCCGCCCCACATTTCACCTGCATCAACGCTACGCGTGACACCGTGGGTGCGCAGCTTGCCACACTCAAAGCCATGGGAGTCAAACGTCTGGTGGCCTTGCGCGGAGATTTGCCCGAGGGCTACCACAGCGGCGATTTTTCATACGCCTCGGACCTGGTGACCTTTATTCGAGCCCAGACGGGTAATGACTTCCATATCTCGGTGGCCTGCTACCCAGAAACTCATCCGCAAGCGCACTCGCCCCAGGCCGACATCCACGCGCTAGTGGCCAAGGCGCGTGCTGGGGCCGATGTGGCGATCACCCAGTATTTTTACAACTCCGATGCCTACTTTCGCTTGCTCGAAGACATGGACGCCACCGGCCTGAACTTGTCTGTGGTGCCCGGGATCTTGCCGATCACCAATGCAGCGCAGCTGCTGCGTTTTTCGGATCTGTGCGGTGCCGAAATCCCGCGCTGGATTCGCCTGCGCTTGCAAGGCTACGGCGACGACCTGGAATCCATCAAGGCCTTTGGCCTGGATGTGGTGACCTGTTTGTGCGAGCAATTGCGCGCCGGTGGTGCGCCAGGGTTTCACTTTTATACGCTGAACCAAAGTGAGCCGACAATGGCGATTTGCGAGCAATTGGGCTTGGCGCCTGTGCAACAAGCGCCACTAACGCTGGTGGCCTGAACCAGCCACGCCGAGTCGGGATGGCTTTAGCCGCCCGATTCGAGCATGTGCGTGGCGTGCTGGTCTTGCCCGAGGATGGTGGCGAGCTGGGGTAACGCGTCTTTGAGCGCCGCCTTCAGGGTGAAAGGTGGGTTGATCAAAAACACGCCGCTGGCGGGCAGGCCAGGGCGAATGGTTTCGCCCTCGTCGTCGTGCAGTAGCTTGCTGGATTTGACGGTGAGCGTGGCTTCCAGCCAGCTCTTGCCAGCGCGCACGGCCAGGGTCTTGAGCTTGCGCGGTAGGTCATGTGCCTCGGGGCGTGGAATCAGCGGGTACCACACCGCATAGGTGCCGGTGGCAAAGCGCACCAGCGCGTCAGCCACCATGGCCTGCACGCGGGCGTAGTCGTGCTTTATCTCGTAGCTCGGATCACAAAACAAGAGCGCGCGGCGCGAGGGCGGTGGCAAAAATTTCTTCACGCCCTCAAAGCCGTCCTCGATAGCAATTGCTACTTGGCGTCCGGCTTCCAACTGAGCGATATTGGCCGACAGCGTTTTGGCGTCGGTGGGGTGCAGCTCAAACAGTTTGAGCTTGTCGCGTCCGCGCAGGTGCTGTTGAATGATGAAGGGCGAGCCCGGATACACCTTCCACTGCCCGCCAGAGTTAAAGCTGGCCACCAGATCAATGTAATCCTGCACAGCCGGTGCCAGTGGCGTGGCCGTTTTGGCGGCTACCAGCTTCAATAAGCCTTGGGCGGCCTCGGCACTGGTTTGGGCGTAATCGCCATCGAGCCGATACAGGCCGGCGCCCGCGTGGGTGTCAAACACGGTAAAAGGCGTCTCTTTTTGCGCCATGTGTTTAAGCACCGCGAGCAGGACGGTGTGTTTGAGAACGTCGGCATGGTTGCCAGCGTGAAAGGCGTGTCGGTAACTGAACATAGCCGACGATGGTAACCGGCGCGACCCTTGTGTTCCTTTGCGGGCGCTAAGCTGCTTTTTCAAAACGCAAACCGCCACGTCCAATTTTTTGGGGAAAACCGATGACACAACAAGCTAACCCCGCCCCCGAATTCCTCGACGCCGTGGACAGCGATCCCTGCACCATGGGCTGGATGGACGGCGCGCCACCGCCACCAGGCAAGCGCGTGCGGTTTGCTGACGGCAGCATGATGCGCTTCCCACAAAACCGCTGGGCCAATAGCCATTACCGCGACTTGGTGCCCACCAAAGTGGTAGCGCGCGGCCACGCGGCGGTCCATGACTTGCCCCGCGCCAAGCGCCAGGATCTGGACGCTGTGCTCTTCTACCCCATCGGCGTGGCACAAGAAATGACCTGGGGCCAGTCCTTGCTGGCCAATTACACCGACGGCATCGTGGTGCTGCACCGCGGCCAGATCGTTTATGAGCGCTATGCGGGCGCCTTGGACGCGGACACGCCGCACATTGCGTTTTCGGTCACCAAGTCCTTCATAGGCACCATTGCAGCCTGCCTGTTGCATGAGGGCGCGCTCGATGATGCGGCCACGGTCGCGCATTACGTGCCGGAACTGGCGAACAGCGCCTTTGGTGATGCCACGGTACGCGAGGTCATGGACATGACCACCGGCCTGCAATACAGCGAGGTCTACACCGATCCCCGGGCTGAAATCTGGAGCCACGCGCGCGCTGGGGGTCTGATTGCCCGCCCGCCCGGCTACCAGGGGCCCGACAGTTTTTACGAGTTTTTGCAAACCGTCGAAAAACAAGGCGCACACGGCGCGAACTTCTCCTACAAAACTGTCAATACCGACGTCCTGGGCTGGATCATCCGCCGCGTTACCGGCCTGTCGTTGGCGCAAAACCTCTCCAAGCGCATCTGGTCACGCCTGGGCGCCGAGCACGACGCCTACATCACCGTCGACACCGCAGGCACCGAATTTGCCGGTGGTGGCCTCAATACCACCCTGCGCGATCTGGCGCGCTTTGGCGAGATGATGCGCAACGGCGGTCGTGCGATGGGCCAGCAAGTCGTCCCCCAATCGGTGGTGGACGGCATTTGCAAAGGGGCTGACCCGGCCAAGTTCGTCTCGGCGGGCTACCATACGCTGCCCGGTTGGAGCTACCGCAGCATGTGGTGGATCTCGCACAACCCGCACCGCGCCTACATGGCGCGCGGCATCCATGGCCAGGCGATTTACATTGATCCAGCGGCGGAAATGGTGATAGCGCGCTTTGGCTCGCACCATATTGCGGGCAACTTGGGCATTGACCCGCATTCCCTGCCGGCATACCACGCCATGGCGTTGCATTTGATGCAATCGGCCTAAAGCCATAGCCCTTTCGATTCGGGATCGCGCCTTTGGCGGTGGCAGGCGGGAGTGAATTTGGTCAAAAAACGCAAATCCTTTATACTGGCAGGCTTCGCAGCGCTTTAGTGGCTCCGCGGCGAAGTTTCATACCCCACCTAAGAGGCTCCCGCTAGTGGAGCGCCGACCGTGGAAAAGAGCCCTGCAAACCCGTTCATAGAAGAGAAAACTCATGTCAACTTTCAGCGCAAAACCCGCTGAGGTCGTGCACGAGTGGTTTGTGGTTGACGCGACCGATAAGGTCCTCGGACGAGTAGCCAGCGAAGTTGCTCTCCGTTTGCGCGGCAAACACAAGGCCATTTACACGCCTCACGTAGATACCGGCGACTATATTGTCGTCATCAACGCAGCCCAGCTGCGCGTCACGGGCGCCAAGTCCATTGACAAGGTGTACTACAGCCACTCTGGCTATCCCGGTGGCATCTCCGCCATTAACTTTCGCGACATGCAAGCCAAGTTCCCTGGCCGCGCTTTGGAAAAAGCCGTCAAGGGCATGCTGCCAAAAGGCCCTCTGGGCTACGCGATGATCAAGAAACTCAAGGTTTATGGGGGTGCTGAGCATCCCCATACCGCCCAGCAGCCCAAAGTGCTGGAAATCCTAGGAGCAGGCAAATGATTGGTGATTGGAACAACGGAACCGGCCGTCGCAAATCCAGCGTCGCCCGTGTTTTTCTGAAAAAAGGCTCTGGCCAGATCGTTGTCAATGGCAAAGCCATTGAGAATTTCTTTGGTCGTGCAACCTCGATCATGATCTGTAAGCAGCCTCTGCTGCTGACCAACCATGCCGAAACTTTCGACATCATGGTCAACGTGGCCGGTGGCGGCGAGTCGGGACAAGCCGGTGCCATGCGCCACGGAATTACCCGCGCCCTGATCGACTACGATGCAACGCTCAAGCCCATGCTGAGCCAAGCCGGCTTCGTGACGCGTGACGCGCGCGAAGTGGAACGTAAAAAGGTCGGCTTCCACGGCGCTCGCCGTCGCAAGCAGTTCTCTAAGCGTTAATTCCACACCGGGATTACAAAAGGCCGCCCGGGCATTGCTTGGGTGGCTTTTTGCTTTATTGGGATTTAATTTTCGTGCGATTTCGACTCTTACGCCGCCGCCTGACCATTAGCGCGCCCCGCATGTCGGTGCGTAGCGCCTTGCCCTGGCCAGTGCGCTGGGCCATCGTGGCCCTGGTTTTTGGCTTTTGCGCCGCCATTGGCCTGTGGGCCTTTGAGTTTGGCCGCGACATTGCCGGTTTGGAAAACGGCGGGCAAAGCGAGCTGTTGCAGCTGCGCGAAAAGGTCAAAGCGTTGCAAGCCGAGACGGACGCCACGATGGAGCAGCGCAACCAGGCCCAGTCCATCGCGAACACAGCGGGTGCCTTGGTGGCCGCAGAAAAAGCTTCTAGCGAACGCCTGGCAGCCCAAGTCAAACAACTCGATGACGACAACCGCCGCCTGCGCGACGACCTGGGGTTTTTCGAGAAACTCATTCCCGCTTCATCGGCCGAGGCGGTGGCGATCCGCGGCATGCAGGCCGAAGCGCTTGAGAACGGCAAGATCCGCTGGCAGGTTCTGGTGATTCAAAGCAAGAAAAATGCGCCGGAGCTGGTGGGCCGACTGGAAATCAGCTTTACCGGAACACTCGCGGGCAAGCCTTGGAGCGGCCCGGCGCCTGGTATCAGTGTGGCGCTCAAGGTGCAGCAATATGGCCGCTTGGAAGGCGTGTTTGACGTGCCAGCGCAAGTCAGCGTTAAAGGCATGACCGCCAAAGTGGGTGAGGGCGCTGCGCTGCGGGCGAGCCAGACCATCAAGTTGTGAGATTCTTGGCGCCGGTTACTATCCAAGGCACTTAAGGATTTGTATGTTCAACAAGAAAAAACAGCCACCTTTGAAAAGCCTGGTGGCCCAGGGTGCGCGCGTCGTGGGTGATATTTTCTTCGCCGAAGGCATGCGCGTGGAGTGCTCCATTACCGGCAACGTGCGCCCGGTGGATGGCAACCCCAGCATTTTGGTTATCGCCGAGTCGGCGGTAATTACGGGGGCGGTCAGCGCCGACCACATCATCATCAACGGAACGGTCAAGGGAGCTGTATCGGCCCGCATGATGCTAGAGCTGCAGCCCAACGCACGCATCGAGGGTGACGTGGAATACGGTGCCCTGGAAATGCACCAAGGAGCCTTGATTTCAGGTCGCTTGACCCCGATCCTTGGCAATGAGCCAATGTCCGCACTGCCAACAGAGGCAATGTCGGATTGATTTCAATTCCGAGCAAAACACTGTACTATTAAGAAATCCTATTAATTTTTCGGAATGACCCCTATGAGCGCCCTTGCTGAAACCATGCCTACGGAAATGCCCGCCCCTATCCTGTTTACTGACAGTGCTGCGGCCAAAGTGGCGGACCTGATTGCCGAAGAAGGCAATACCGACCTCAAACTCCGTGTTTTTGTTCAGGGTGGCGGTTGCTCGGGCTTCCAATATGGCTTCACCTTTGATGAAGTCACCAATGAAGACGACACTACCATGACCAAAAATGGCGTGTCGCTGTTGATCGATGCCATGAGCTACCAGTACCTGGTGGGCGCCGAGATTGATTACAAGGAAGACCTACAGGGTGCGCAGTTTGTGATCAAAAACCCCAACGCTACCACCACTTGCGGTTGTGGCTCGTCGTTTTCGGCCTAAGCCGCGTTTGCGTTCTGCCCTGCCGCTGCGCGGGCTAAGCTGTCACTCAAGCCGGGTAAACGGCTCCTAGAATACGGGCGCCTTGTGCGCCCGTAACGCTTGCTACGCTTGCAGACTTGAGCATTATGCTTTGCTGCGCCAGCCAGGCAAAGGCCAGTGCTTCGACCTCGGTGGGCGCTACGCCAAGGGCTGCAGTGCTGCAAACTCGGGTAGACGGCAGCGCCGCTTGCAGGCGTTGCATCAAAAAGTCATTGAGTGCCCCGCCGCCACAGACCACCAGCAATTCGGGGCTGTGCTTGGCCCAGCGCAGCGTTTGGGCGCAGGTCCAGGCGGTCAGTTCAGTCAGCGTAGCCTGCACATCTTGCGCCGCTAGGTCTTCAAAGCCAGCCAGGCGCTGGCGCAGCCAGGGTAGGTTAAACAGATCGCGCCCCGTGCTTTTGGGCGGCGCCTTAGAGAAATACGACTCGTTCTGCAACGCCCGCAGTAGTGCCGGTTGCACCAGGCCCTGCGCCCCCCAGCGTCCTCGGTCGTCAAAAGCGGCGCCGGTGTGCAGTTGGCACCAGGCGTCCATCAGCGCATTGCCGGGACCGCAGTCAAAGCCGATCAGCGGCGCGTCTGTCACGCTGGGCGCACCTGGCAAGAGCGTGACATTGGAAATACCACCGACATTTAGCACCGCGCGGTTTTGTGTGGTGTGGCCAAAGGCGGTGCGGTGAAAGGGGGGCACCAGCGGCGCGCCCTGGCCGCCTGCGGCCACATCGCGGCTGCGAAAGTCTGCCACCACGTCAATGCCGCACAACTCAGCCAACAGGGCTGGCTGGTTGAGTTGAAGCGTGTAGCCGGTGCCATCGAACTCTTGTGGGCGGTGGCGCACGGTTTGGCCGTGGGCACCGATGGCGGTGATCTGGGCGGGGGTGATCTGGCGGGCCTGCAGCAAATCAGACACGACCTGAGCGTAAAGCCGGGCCAGGGCGTTGGCGGCAAGTGCGGCGCGGTGAAGTTCGTTGTCGCCGGGGGTGTTTAGGGCCAGCAGTTCTTGCCGCAGTGGGGGATCAAAAGGGCGGCTAGCGCTGGCTAGCACGGTAGCAGGGTGGCCAGGGTCGCCCAAGTCAGCCAGTACGCCATCCACGCCGTCCATGGACGTGCCAGACATCAGGCCGATGAATAGCGCAGGCGCTGGCACCGGCGCTCGCTCTTACTGGACGTTGCCGACTTGCACCTGGGTGGCGGCGCTGAGTTGGGCACGCGCCAGTTGGGCTGACTTGTCAAACAGCGGCCTGAGCGCGGTGGCCAAGGGTACGGCCGTTTGGGCCCGCGCCAAAGTGAGCGGGTCTTTGTGCACGCCACCCACGCGGAATTCGAAATGCAGGTGCGGGCCCGTGGCCCAGCCGGTGGCGCCGACTAAGCCAACGTTGTCGCCTTGCTGTACGCGCTGGCCGTTGCGTACATTGATTTTGCTCAAGTGGGCGTAGACCGTGGTGTTGTTGCCGCCGTGTTTGACAAAAACTACATTACCAAAGCCGTTTTGCACGCCAGCGAACTCAACCACGCCGTCGCCCACGGTCCGTACTGGCGTGCCCGTCGCAGCGCCATAGTCCACGCCCAAATGGGCGCGCCAGGTTTGCAAAATCGGGTGAAAACGCACTGCAAAGCCGCTGGTCACGCGGGAGAACGCCATGGGCGAGGCCAGGAACGCGCGACGCAGGCTCTCGCCCGACAGCGTGTAGTAGCCGCCTTTGCTCAGGGCGTGGGTGGCGGCGGGTGCCTTGGCGACCAAGGGCTCCTGGAACCACATGGCTTGGAAGGTTTTGCCGGCGTTGACGAATTCGGTGCTCAGCACGCGACCGGCGCGCAGTGGCTCGCCGTCGCCTTCTAGGGTTTCATAGACTACTGAGAAGCGGTCGCCCTTGCGCAGCGCACGGTGAAAGTCGATGTCGCCCGAGAAGATTTCGGCCATTTGCACCGCAATGGCGTCAGGAATGCGCGCGTCGTCGGTGGCGGCGAACAAGGACGACTGGATCACACCGCCTGCGATGCGCGAGCTCACGGTCAGGGGCACGGTCTCGATTTTGGAAACATAGCCCTGGGCGGATTTGCGCACAGTCAGGCGTTTGAAGTTGCCGTCGTCCTCGGGGCTCCAGCGGGCGCTTAAAGCCAGCAGGCCGCTGCGTTCATCGACTTCGGCACTGACGCTGCGTCCTGCGCGGCCCATCAGGGTTTGCTGCACCAGGCGGTCGCTGCGCAAAAAGGCGGCGGCTGCCATGTCAGACACGCCCAGTCGCTTGAGCAGGGTGTCGGCGGTGTCGGTGCTGCGCGTCAGATCGGTACGGTACAAGCGCATGGCTTGGGTGGCCAGTGCTTCAAATTGGGGTGCCAGGGGCAGGGGTTGTACCGTCTCCACCAGCGTACGTTTGGGCAGGTCGGCAGCATCGGGGGCCAGGTTGGCAACGGCAAAACTCGCGCCAGCGCCGCCAAGCAGCAGGCCAGCAACAACGGCGAGCACGCGCTTGGGGTGCTGGTGCAATGCCGATGCAACGCGCTGTGCGGCGGCTCGGACCGCTTGGGTCAGGTTCAAACTCAAAATGGGGCTCCTCGCAGGGCAGGGGGCTAGTCAGCCACCGCACCGGGGTGCACTTTGGCGGCGACTAAAATCGTCTGCCTGAGCCAAAACGCGCGTGAAATTCAAGGCTCAGTATATCGGGCTTCAAAATCCGGCCAAAAAGCGGCAGTCTCCCCCAGCCTCACACCATCTTTATGAACCAAGCAAGCCCCCCCACTTATCCCGTGACCGACCGCGTGCGCGAGGCGCTCGCCGTGTCCCTGCGCGGCTGCGACGAATTGATTCCGCAAGACGAGTGGTTGAAAAAGCTGGCCCGCTCCGAGGCCACGGGCAAGCCGCTGCGCATCAAGCTCGGGCTGGACCCGACCGCGCCAGACATCCACCTAGGCCACACCGTGGTGCTGAACAAAATGCGCCAGTTGCAAGACTTGGGCCACACGGTGATCTTTTTGATTGGCGACTTCACCAGCATGATTGGCGACCCGTCCGGGCGCAACACCACGCGCCCGCCGCTAACCGCTGAACAAATCAAGCAAAACGCCGAGACTTATTACAAGCAAGCCAGCCTGGTGCTGGATCCGGCCAAGACCGAAATTCGCTACAACAGCGAGTGGAGCGACCCGCTGGGGGCGCGCGGCATGATCCAGCTGGCCAGCCGCTACACGGTGGCGCGCATGATGGAGCGCAATGACTTTCATGACCGCTTCAAAGCCGGCCAGTCGATCAGCGTGCACGAGTTTTTGTACCCGCTGATGCAGGGTTATGACAGCGTGGCGTTGGAGAGCGACTTGGAATTGGGCGGCACCGACCAGAAGTTCAACCTGCTGGTGGGGCGCCAATTGCAGTCCGAGTACGGCCAGGAGCCGCAATGCGTTTTGACCATGCCCCTGCTAGAAGGCCTAGACGGCGTCGAGAAAATGTCCAAGAGCAAGAACAACTACATCGGCATATCCGAAGAACCCAACACCATGTTCGCCAAGGTATTGAGCATCTCGGACGTGCTGATGTGGAAGTGGTACACGCTTTTGAGCTTTCAAAGCGAGGCCGCGATTGCCAGGCTCCAGGCCGAAGTGGCCTCCGGGCGCAACCCCAAAGACGCCAAGGTGGCGCTGGCCAAAGAAATCACGGCGCGTTTCCATTCGGCGGCGGCGGCGGATACGGCTGAACAAGACTTCATCAACCGCAGCCAGGGCGGTATTCCCGACCAGATTGACGAGTTGCAGCTCGGCTTGGGCGAAGGTGGTGCGGCGTTGGGCATTGGCGCCTTGTTGAAAATGGCGGGTCTTGCCGACTCCAGCGGCGCGGGTAACCGCCTGATCGACGGCGGCGGCGTGCGCCTGGACAGCGTGGTGGTCAGCGACAAAGGGCTCAAGCTGGGCGCGGGTACTTACGTTTTGCAGGTCGGCAAGCGCAAGTTTGTGCGCGTCACCCTGGCTTAGTCCCCGATGCAAGCGCTGATACAGCGGGTGCGCCGCGCCAGCGTCTCCATTGACGGCACGGTGGTGGGACAGATCGGCGCCGGTTTGCTGGCGCTTGTGTGCGCCGAGCAAGGTGACACCCCGGCGCAGGCGGACAAGCTGCTGGCCAAAATACTCAAGTTGCGTATTTTTAGCGACGCTGACGGCAAGATGAACCGCTGCGTGCAAGACCTGGACGGCGCAGGAAGCCACGGCGGCCTGCTGGTGGTGAGCCAGTTCACCCTGGCCGCTGACACCACGGGCGGCAACCGCCCCAGCTTCAAAAACGCCGCCGCCCCCGAGCTGGGCCGCGCGCTGTACGGCTACTTTGTGCAACAGGCGCGCGCCTTGCACAGCGAGGTACAAACCGGCGTGTTTGCGGCGGACATGCAGGTGGAACTGGTGAATGACGGGCCGGTGACGATTCCGATGCGGGTGGTGGCGGGGCAAGATAGCGGCCCCTAGCCGCAGCGCGCCAGATCCTGCGCGGCATTGCGGCGGGCAAGCCTGAGATGGATGGTGCCGTCGCCGCGCTGCTGCGTGTGATCAGCCGCGCCCGCCCTGCTTGGGCAGCGACCATCATGATGAATCGCTAGCACGGTATGCACTACCCGCGTTCCATGCTTGGGCGTTTGCGCGAGTTGGCTTAAACCGCACGGTTGCGCTAGGGCACTGAGCCACGCGCCTTGGTGGTCCTCGCACTTTGTCGGTTTTTGACGGATTCGTGCTTATGTTGCCGGCAGAAGTTTTTGTGCTGGTCTTGGGCATTCTCCAGCCGCAAAGAGGCAAGCGCATTGTGCGGGTGTTTGCGGTGGCTTCTGCTCTGAGTGCCTTGCTTTTGGCCCTGCTCCTGGAAACCTTGCGCGCGGCGGCCGAATGGCCGGGCCCGCACATGGGCGCGCAATGGGAGCAAGCCTTGACGACGCTGCGCGCCTGGGGACCGGCCACCATGGTGCTGCTGGCATTTTTTCTGGATACACCCCGCACGTCGATTGCGGTACTGGCCTTGAGCGGCGTGTCGCCCGCGTCGATAAGCCTGATGGTGTTTGCGGGCAAGCTCGTCCTCTACGCCAGTCTGTTGGCTTTGATGCATTACTTGCCTTCGCGGCTGGCCCGGTGGCGCAGCGCAGATGCCGTATGGCAGCGATGGCTGCAGCGCCGCGCCGGCCGCTTTGTTGCCTACGGCAGCCGCATTCGCTGGCTGGCGCGTCGCCCAGGGCAAGGCTTTTCACCGTCCCAAGAGTTTTTTTGATTCCAACTTGTTCACATTTTTTGCGTTGGCTTTCATGGTGTGGTCCGTCAACGTGGCGAATTCCGCGCCAGCGGTGTAAGCCTGACGGAGTGAACTTGCCCGGTATGCCAAAGCGGCATGGGCTTGGATGTGTATGGGCTAGGTGTCTCGTTTGGTGCGGCGCTATGTGCCGCGTTACGCGCCGACTGAAGGGCCTGGCCCGGCCACGGGCGCGGCTCGTTTCTTTTTGAGCCCGAAGGCGATACACAGCATCGCGAGCATGCTCAGGCCTACGGCAAGATAAGCGTGGCTAAAGCCCGTCAGCCCGCCGCCTTCAAAGTCGGCAATGGCGCTGATGCTGGTCACAGCCAGCAGCGTCCCCACGGCATTAAAGATATTGATCAGCCCCTGGGCTGTGCCGCGCAGGGCCAGTGGCGCTTCATCAATCGCAATGGAGCGCAAGGCGCCGCTGACGACTACGCCCAGGCCAATGCCTACCAGCACAGACGCCACCACGAACGCGGCAAGGCCCGTTTGTGGCACTGCGCTTTGCAGGTAGCCCAGCGTCAACAGCCCAAAACCAAAGACCACCATGGTGCGGGCACCCAGGCGGTTCAGCAGCCTGCCTGCCGCCATGGAGCCCACCATGGAGCACAGCACCAAAGGCAGCAGTGCCAGCCCTGCGTGCTCGAGGCTGACCCCATACGCCAGCGTGGCAATAGTGGTCAAAAACACAATTCCCCCCATGGAGAAACCCACGCCCAGCGTTAGCAAATAGGTGTAAGTCAGTTGCCGGTTTGCAAACAGCACAATGGGAATGAGCGCATGCGCTTGGCGCTTCTCAATGGCCACCAAAGCGGCCAGCAGCACGCCACTGGCAGCCAAAAACCAGGGCCAGAGCACCATCCCAGTGGCTGAGTCGGGCAGGCGCGAAATTCCCGATACCAGGCACAGCAGGAACAATAAAGTCAGAGCAATACCCGCTATGTCGATCGGCCCCGGTGCCGCGTTGGTGCGCTTGCCTGGCAAGCTGCGCAAACCCAAAACCCATACGACCAGAGCAACAGGAATATTCACCAAGAACAGCCAACGCCAGCCCAGCGTCGATGTGATCACGGTCGCCAATGGCGGCCCCACCACAAAAGCCATGCCGTGGGTGGCGCCAATCAGCCCCAAGATACGGCCTCGCCGCTCGGCCGTAAACACATCACCAATCACCGCACTGGCCACGGGCGCAATGCCCCCCGCCCCAATGCCCTGGATGGCACGGCCCAACAGCAGCAAGTCGAAGCTGGGTGCAAGGGCGATGCACAGCGAGCCGATGGCGAAAAGCGCCACACTGGCGAGGTACACCGGACGGCGGCCATGGCGGTCGCTGAAATAAGCCATCAGCGCCGTGCTGCACATCGAACTCAGAGAAAAAACGGTAGACAGCAGTCCAGCGCTTCGGTTGTCGATTCCAAAGGCCGCGCGCAATGCAGGCAGGACCGGCCCCACGATGGCCGAATCCAGTGCCGCCATGAAGACGCCGACAAACAGCACCTGCACCAGGCGGCGTTGCGCTGCCTCGGCAGCGGGCAAAGTAGGAGAAGCTTGGTGCTGCTGGTTCATGCAAGTGACTCAATTTGGCTTTTCATTGCCCCTACCTTGGGCGTCATTTGAAGCCGCAACAACAGGGACTGGAATGCCACCACGGCCATTACGGGGCCGGTACGTTTGCGAATTCCAGCGTCCGGCCAGTCACGCTGGCAAGGCTTGAGTCGGCGCAAAAAATCAGCTCGCACTGTTATGGAGCCTCTACCTGGTACGGATTCTCAAAGCCGAGGCGCGCCAAGATCTCGCTCTCGCGCAGTTCCATCACCTGCGCATCTTCGTCGAGTTCGTGGTCCCAGCCTTGGGCGTGCAGGGCGCCGTGGACGATGAGGTGGGCGTAGTGGGCTTGCAGGGTTTTGCCCTGCTCTTTGGCTTCCTGGGCGACCACGGGCGCGCAAAGTACCAGGTCGGCGGTGACGACGGGTTCCAGCGTGTAGTCAAAGGTCAGCACGTTGGTAGCGTAGTCTTTTTTGCGGTAGTCGCGGTTGAGTTCTTGGCCCTCGGGTGCGTCTACGATGCGCACCGTGATTTCTGCGTCGCAGGCCAAGGCGTGGCGCAGCCAGCGCGCCACTTTGTGGCGGGGCAGGGCGGCGCGGTGAATTTCGGCGCTGGGCAGCTTGCCAAACTGAAGGGACAGGGTCAGGGCGTGCAGCATGGGTGAATCAAGTTCCAAAGGAGTGATGTACAGCGCGGTTTACAGCGTGGTTTTGCTACGCGGCGCGCGTGTTTTGGGCAGGCCGGTGCGGGGCGCTGCCACCTCGGGCTCGGGCAAGTTGGGCGCGCTGCCCAAGGCCAGAGCGATTTCTTCTTGTGCCCGGGCGGCGTCGTAGGCGTCCACAATGCGCGCGACCAGCGGGTGGCGGACGATGTCGATGCTGGTCAGGCGCGTGATGGCAATGCCTTCGACCCGGCGCAGCGTGCGTTCGGCGTCAATCAGGCCGCTGAGCTGGGTTTTGGGCAGGTCGATTTGGCTCACGTCCCCGGTGATGACGGCCTTGGTGCCAAAACCGATGCGTGTCAAAAACATCTTCATCTGCTCGGGCGTGGTGTTTTGCGCCTCGTCCAGAATCACAAAGGCGTTGTTCAGCGTGCGCCCGCGCATAAAGGCAAGCGGCGCAATCTCCAGCGCCTGGCGCTCAAAGGCTTTTTGCACCTGCTCAAAACCCATCAGGTCATACAGCGCGTCGTACAGGGGGCGCAAATACGGGTCGACCTTTTGGTTCAGGTCGCCGGGCAGAAAGCCCAGGCGTTCGCCGGCTTCCACCGCCGGGCGGGTCAGCACAATGCGCTGTACCGCGCTGCGTTGCAAGGCGTCCACGGCGGCAGCCACCGCCAGGTAGGTTTTGCCAGTGCCCGCCGGGCCGATGCCAATGGTGATGTCGTGGCTGGCGATGTTGTCCAGGTACAGCGCCTGGTTGGTGCTGCGGGGTTTCAGATCAGCGCGCCGGGTGGACAGTGTGGGGCCGCCGGTTTGTTCGGCTGATCCGTCGCCCGAGAGCATGAGCTGCACCGTGGCTGCCGGTATGGCACGCGCCGCCATTTCATACAAAGCCTGCAGCACGTCCATGGCGCGTTGGGCTTTGACCTTGGGGCCATCGACCTTGAACTGCTCGTGGCGGTGCGCAATGCGTACGCCCAAAGCCGTCTCAATGGTGCGCAGGTGCTCGTCAGTGGGGCCGCACAGGTTGGAGAGGCGGGTATTGTTGAGCGGCGAGAAGAGGTGTCTGAGAATCAAGTTGATAATTCCGGGCTGGGTGACAGAGGGTGATCGCAGCAATGTGCCACGCCACCCCGATGATAGGCACTAACTTTCACGTCAATAACAAAGGCATCCATGATTGGCAAACTCACAGGCACCCTGAGCGACAAAAACCCACCGCAAGTCATGGTGGACTGCGGCGGCGTGGGCTACGAGGTGCAAGTGCCCATGGGCACGTTTTACAACCTGCCCGCGCTGGGCGAAAAGGTCTCGTTGCTGACGCATTTTGTGGTGCGCGAGGACGCGCAAATTTTGTACGGCTTTGGCTCACCCCAAGAGCGCGCCGCGTTTCGTGAGTTGATCAAGATCTCCGGTGTGGGCCCGCGCACCGCCTTGTCAGTGCTCTCAGGCATGAGCGTGGCCGATTTGGCTCAGGCCATCACCCTGCAAGAACCCGGACGGCTGACCAAGGTGCCCGGCATTGGCGCCAAAACCGCACAGCGCCTGCTGCTCGAACTCAAAGGCAAGCTGGGCGCCGACATAGGCGCACCCCTGGGCGCGGCCAGCGGCGCGCAGTCCGATATCTTGCAAGCGCTGCTGGCGCTGGGCTACAACGACAAAGAAGCCGCGTTGGCGCTCAAAGCGTTGCCGAGCGACGTGGGTGTGAGCGAGGGCATCAAGCTCGCGCTCAAGGCGCTCGCCCGCTAACAGCCTGACGACTGCACCTCTACACGCGAAAACCCCGCAAGGCTCGCGCTTTGCGGGGTTTCAATTTCTGGCAGAGTGAAAACCAGCCACTCGAGGCCGCGTGGCGATCTACAGCGAGGCGTTTGGACGCAGACAGCAGCAGCTCTAGGGCCGGTCCAAACAACGACGCTGTAGGTCGTCAGGCAAGGAGCAATTACATGCCCATGCCGCCCATTCCACCCATGCCGCCCATGTCACCGCCGCCCATGCCACCCATGCCGCCGGCTTCGTCTTTGGGGGCTTCAGCGATCATGCACTCGGTTGTTAGCATCAACGATGCCACCGATGCTGCGTTTTGCAGCGCAGTGCGGGTCACTTTGGTGGGGTCCAAGATACCCATTTCGATCATGTCGCCGTAGGTGTCGTTGGCGGCGTTAAAGCCGTAGTTGCCCGAACCCGCCATCACCGCGTTCACCACCACCGAGGCTTCGCCGCCGGCGTTGTAAACGATCTCGCGCAGGGGCGCTTCGATGGCTTTGAGCACCAGTTTGATACCGGCGTCTTGGTCGGCGTTGTCACCCTTGATGGCGCCAGCGGCTTGTTTGGCGCGCAGCAATGCAACGCCGCCACCGGCCACAATGCCTTCTTCCACGGCAGCGCGGGTAGCGTGCAGGGCGTCTTCCACGCGGGCTTTTTTCTCTTTCATTTCGACTTCGGTGGCGGCGCCGACCTTGATTACTGCCACACCGCCGGCCAGCTTGGCCACGCGCTCTTGCAGTTTTTCACGGTCGTAGTCGCTGGTGGCTTCTTCGATTTGCACGCGCACTTGCTTGACGCGGGCTTCGATGTCGTCCGCCGCACCGGCGCCGTCGATGATGATGGTGTTTTCCTTGCCCACTTCGACGCGCTTGGCGGAACCCAGGTCAGCCAAAGTCACTTTTTCCAGGGTCAGGCCGATTTCTTCAGCGATCACCTTGCCGCCGGTCAGGATGGCGATGTCTTCCAACATGGCTTTGCGACGGTCACCAAAGCCAGGAGCTTTGACGGCGACCACTTTCAGGATGCCACGGATGGTGTTGACCACCAAAGTTGCCAGGGCTTCGCCTTCGACGTCTTCGGCAATGATCAGCAAAGGACGGCCGGCCTTGGCGACTTGCTCCAGCGTGGGCAGCAGGTCACGGATGTTGCTGATTTTCTTGTCGTACAAGAGCACGAAAGGGTTGTCCAGCAAAGCGGCTTGCTTTTCGGGGTTGTTGATGAAGTAGGGCGACAGGTAGCCGCGGTCAAACTGCATGCCTTCGACGATGTCGAGTTCGTTGTCCAGCGACTTGCCGTCTTCCACGGTGATCACGCCTTCTTTGCCGACTTTGTCCATGGCCTTGGCGATGATGTCGCCAATGCTGCTGTCACTGTTGGCAGAGATCGAACCCACCTGGGCGATTTCCTTGGTCGTGGTGGTGGGCTTGGAGGCTTTTTTCAGCTCGGCAATCAGGGCGTGAACCGCCTTGTCAATGCCGCGCTTGAGGTCCATGGGGTTCATGCCTGCGGCCACGTACTTCATGCCTTCGTGCACGATGGCCTGGGCCAGCACGGTTGCAGTGGTGGTGCCGTCGCCTGCGTTGTCAGAAGTCTTGGAAGCAACTTCCTTGACCATCTGCGCGCCCATGTTTTGCAGCTTGTCTTTGAGTTCGATTTCCTTGGCCACGGACACACCGTCCTTGGTCACGGTGGGGGCGCCGAACGAGCGCTCCAGAACCACGTTACGGCCCTTGGGGCCCAGGGTTACTTTGACCGCGTTGGCCAAAATGTTCACGCCTTCAACCATGCGTGCGCGGGCTTCGCCGCCGAAAATTACGTCTTTTGCTGCCATTTTTAACTCCTAAATTGATTAATCAGTTGAGGACAGAGCGACCATGCGCTGCGCGCGTCGGTCGGTCTGCCCCGCAAAATTATTTGGTTTCAACAACCGCGAAGAGGTCGTCTTCTTTCATTACTAGCAATTCGTCACCATCGACCTTGACGGTCTGGCCGCTGTACTTGCCAAACAAGACGCGGTCGCCGACCTTGACGGTCAATGCGGCGAGTTCGCCTTTGTCATTGCGCTTGCCGGGGCCGACGGCCAAGACTTCACCTTGGTCAGGCTTTTCAGCAGCGTTGTCGGGGATGTAGATGCCGGAGGCGGTTTTGGTTTCGCTTTCGACGCGTTTGACAATCACGCGGTCTGCCAATGGGCGCAGTTTCATGAGGAATCTCCTAGGGTTTGAAACAGATAAAACACCATGCACCCCAAATCGGGGACAGGGCACGTCACTTGGGGAATCGGCGTTTGTTAGCACTCAACTCCCACGAGTGCTAATGATAAGGGCATTTGGTGGCAGTTCAAGGGCGGGCTTCTTACGAAACCGGCAATAGTCCAAAGAATCCGGACCGAAAAATGCAAAATTTGTTGAAAACATGGGCGTTCGGCGGGGCAAACCCCCTAGTGCCTGCGCCTTTTCATCGCCTATCATGGCTGCGCAAAGCTGTATGGCGTCCCCGCCGTCCAGGTCCATGGCGCGAGTGCAGTCTGCGAAGGCGAGGCGCCAGCACCTATATTTTTCACAAGGACCACGCACCATGAATCCCTCCTCTGCACCACCAGCGCACCCGCCTCAGCAGGGCGTCTGGCGTTCTATGTTCACCGATCCCCAGAGCCAGTCGTTTACGCGCTGGGTCGGCATTATTAATTTTTGGATTTTTGTATCGTGTCTGTCCTTGGCCATGGAGACAGTGGAACCTTATGCCACCGAGCATGCGCAATGGTTTCGGGTCATCGAGCTGGTTGCAGTCGGGTTTTTCACCGTCGACTACCTGTCCAATCTGTATCTCGCGGCCAAACGAATCAAGTACTTCTTTAGTTTCTGGGGTCTGGTGGATCTGATTTCCATTGTTCCCACGTATTTAATGATTTTGAACCTCACCGCCTTGCAAGGCGGTAAGGTTTTGCGCCTGATGCGTGTGGTACGGGTGCTTCGGGTTTTGAAAATGGCCAAGATGGCGGTGCAAAACATTTCTCAATCCATCGTCTCTGCCAATCCCATCGTCACCAACCTGCGGATTTACTTCATTGCCCTTTTTTCGGTAATGATGATTTCCAGCACTTTGATGTTCTATGTCGAGGGCGGCTTGTATTCCCCAGAGCACCTGGCGCAAGGCCAGGCGGCACTCGATGCTCAGTTGCTGATCACGCCACTGCCCAAGGACGCCTTGCCCGCAGAGGCGAAGTTCATGCCGATCGACCCGTTCAGCGGCAACCCGATTCCCGAAGACAAACGCTTTTTCACCTCTATTCCGGCGGCCATGTGGTGGTGCATCGTCACGCTGACCACCACAGGGTATGGCGACATGTTCCCGCTCACTTTTTGGGGCCGGGTCATTGGTGGGGCCACGATGTTGATGGGCTTGGTGTTGTTCGGAATATTGATGAATATCGTGGGCAAGACCATCATGGTGGTGCTGTTTGGTGAGCACCTGGAAGACAAAGCGACCCACGAATCGCACAGGCCTTCGCGTGACAACGTGGTGCACATGCTCACCGAGCTCAAGCTGGTGGACGCCAGCCAGGCGACCGAACTGCAGGCGCTGGGCGCCGAGGAGTTCAAGGTGCGCGTGCAGCGCCTGACGGCTGGCTAAGCGCGTTCGCTCAGGCGCATGCCCGTCTATTCCACCCTGCAAATTGCGTACGATGCGGCGCACCCGGCCGTGGCCCGCTTGCTGCTCAACCGGCCCGAGCGGCTTAACGCCATTAACGACGCCATGCCGGGGGAGATTCGGGCGGCGGTGGAGTGGGCCAATGCGCAGGACTCGATCCATGTGATCGTGATTGAGGGTGCAGGCAAGGGTTTTTGTGGCGGCTACGACCTGAGCCAGTTTGGCGAAGGCCAGATCGACCATCCCTGCCAGCAAGAGCAGTTTCCCTGGGACCCGATGGTGGACTACGCTTATATGAAGCGCAACACCGAAGACTTCATGAGCCTGTGGCGCAGCGCCAAGCCCACGATTGCCAAGGTGCACGGCTACGCCGCGGCCGGCGGCAGCGACATTGCGCTGTGCTGCGACCTGCTGGTGATGGCGGATACGGCGCGCATTGGCTACATGCCCACGCGCGTTTGGGGTTGCCCCACCACCGCCATGTGGGCCTATCGCTTGGGCGCCACCCGCGCCAAGCAGCTCATGTTTACCGGTGACACCATTGACGGAAAACGCGCCGCCGATTGGGGCCTGGCCAATGAATGCGTGCCCGAGTCCGAGTTAGACGCCGCAACCATGCGCCTGGCCACGCGCATTGCCGGCGTGCCGCGCTCGCACCTGGCGATGCACAAAATGGTGGTCAACCAAGTCATGCTGACCATGGGCCTGGAGCAAACCCAAATGATGGCCACCGTGTTTGATGGTATTACCCGCCACAACCCCGAAGGCCTGTGGTTTCGCCGCTACGCCCAAGCCGAGGGCTTCAAGGCCGCCGTGCAGTGGCGCGACAGTGGTCGGCCCATTCCCGAAGGGCAAGAGGCGCGCGATTTGGTGGCGCAGTTAGAAGCGCAACTGGCCCAGGCTCGTGCGCAGCTTAAGGACTAGAACCTTAGCTTTGCTGACCAGTAGCCTCGCCCTCCACCACCATTCCCCGGTGCACCTGCACCACCCGTTGCGCATGGGCAATCGTCTCAGGCCGGTGGGCGATCAGGATGCGGGTTAGTTGCATTTGCGCCAAGGCGTGGGCGACGCGCTGCTCATTGGCCAGGTCTAAGTGGCTGGTCGCTTCGTCCAAGGCCAGCACGCGGGGTTGCTTGTACAAGGCACGTGCCAGCAGCACGCGTTGCTTTTGCCCACCCGACAGGCTGGAACCCATGTCGCCGACCAAGGTGTGGTAGCCCATGGGCATGGCTACGATGTCCTCGTGGATGGCGGCCAGCGCCGCGCAAGCCTGAACACGCGCCTCGTCGTGCTGCACGTCAAAAAAGCTGATGTTGTCGGCAATGCTGCCCGCTAGCAACACATCGTCTTGTAACACCGTGCCTATGCAGCGGCGCACATTGGAAAGGCCCAGCTGGGGCACCGGTATGCCGCCGTACAAGACCTCACCCTCCTGCGGCGCGCGCAGGCCCAGCAATACTTTGAGCAAAGTGCTTTTGCCGCAACCACTGGGGCCGACGATGGCCAGGTGTTCGCCCGCTTCAATGCGCAAATGAGCGTCTTTGAGTATCCAGGGCTCACCATCGCCATATCTAAAGCTCACGCCGCGCAGCTCGATGCTAGGCGGCAAATGGCTTAGAGAATTGTCCGCAATATCGTGCACCTCAGGCGCGCTAAGCACGATATCGCCCAGGCGCTCGGCGTGCAGGCTAAGCATGCGGATTTCGACTGCGTAATTGATGAGCGCCGACACCCTAGAGGTGAACTGGCCTTTGTAGCTAATAAACGCAAACAGCATGCCGATGGTGAAAGGCGCCGCCGCCCCCGCCGCGCTGGAGCCGGTTTGCAAAACCATCTGGCCGCCTAGCCAAAACACCAGAAGGTTTTCTATGCCAAAGACAAAAGTGTTGGCGCTGGAAAAAACGATATTCAGCTTGGCGGTGCGCACATCGCGGTTTTGCACTTCGACCAGCAGGTTTTGCCAACGCGCGCGGCGCTCTTGTTCGCGGCCAAAGAGCTTGAGCGGGCTGATGGCGCGCAGGGTTTCTAAAAAATGCGTGTTCTCGCGAGCAGAGATCACCAAGCGCTCTGCCGCCGCATTGCGAAACGGCGCATATGCCGCCCAGCGCAACAAGCCATAAACTAGCACCGAGGCGCAGACCACAGCGGCCAGCTTCCACGAATACAGCAGCATCATGCATAGCGCAGCCAGACCCATGATGCCGTCCAATACGGCCTCTAGCACGCTGGTAGTAAGCGTGCGCTGGATGCTGCCCACCGCACCAAAGCGGGACACCACATCGCCCAGGTGGCGCTTCTCAAAATATTCGATAGGCAGCTTGACCATGTGCGCAAACACATTGCTGGCCCATTGCAGGCTGAGCGACATGCCAAAGCGCATCACCATCCAACTGCGGGCCAGGCCAATCAGCGTCTCGATGACCAACAACAAGGCAAACCCGACCACCAGCACTACCAAGAAATCCGCGTCATGCGTGGCCAAAGCATCATCGACCACCAGTTGGTTTAACAGCGGGCCGCAGATCACAAACAGCTCTAGCACCACGGCCAGCGCAAACACTTGCAAGAGCGAGCGCTTGAGGCCCAGCACCTTGCCGGTCAGCGCGGAAAGCGCCACCCGCTGGCGCTGGTCTGCGGGTTTGAAATCGGCATTGGGCGTCAACTCCAAAGCCACGCCCGTGAAATGGCGCGATACCTCGGCCAAGGGCAGCTTGCGCAGGCCTACCGCCGGGTCCAAGATCGTGATGCTGCGCCGCCCTACCGCTTTGAGCACCACAAAATGGTTCAAGTCCCAATGCAAGATACAAGGGCGCTGCAACTGGCCCAGCTCTTCCAACTCCAGCCGCACCGGACGGCTGCTGAACTGCAAGGCGGCTGCATAGCCGATGATTTGCTGCAAATTACTGCCTTTGAGCGACAACGGAAAACGGCGACGAAGGTCGGCCATATCCAGATACAAGCCATGCGCCTTGGCGACCATAGCCAGGCAGGCCAGGCCGCATTCGCCGGCTTCGGATTGGAGGATGGGGGTCATACGCAATAAGGCACAATCGCCTCGGAACCCCTTGGCGATTGTGCAAACTTTCGGTTTTCACACCCTGTTCACGCAGGGTGCTTGTTTCAAATTCCGAGGTCTATGGCTCTAAGGCGCGTGACTGCCATGCCTTCGGTGCCTAACTCGGTGTACGAGAGTTAATTTAACTCTCACCCTTCAACCCCAACCAAATTCCAAATCGCCAACCTAGAAACGCTATCCCAGCTTGAGCAACGCTTGATAGAAGAAAATATTGATCTAACTCTCGCCCGATCAGGACCATCCAAATTGAACCGCAAGCCCAGGCGCCAACCGCATATAGGCCAGAGGGCTTAAGCTGTTTTCCAGAGAGGACTGTTGATGCAAAGAAAAATCCCCCTAGCGCGAAGAATGTGTGACCAAAAAATTCAATCATTAATTGTCTACCATTCGAAAACGAGGGTTGGATTGCGAACTGCAATTACCGCAGTTTATTGGCAACAATGCCGCCTGTAGCACCTAAGCCACCACCGTAAAAGGCGAAGGAGAAGCCGCCCATACTCGCAATTGCACCACCAATTGCGCCACCGGCGATTCCGACGCCTAGGCCACCCCAAGTAAAGCCGCCACCGCCTGTGAGGTACGCACCACCACCCCATATTCCTCCCGCAATAGCGCCAATGGCAACGTTACTTAACGCGCCATTAACCTCATCGATTTCCTCAATGGTCAGGTTTCTCATATTAAACTCCCTTTACAAAATACAGACCGGCAAACCGCCGGGCCCAAGCGTTTCCCAAGTTGCCCCGCTGTAATTCCCCTGCGGGCCAGCTTGTAGAATCTTTAATCGCTACCTCGCCGCCAACACCGGCTCCAGCACCCATTCCCAAACGGCCAATTTGTTTGAAGAACCTACATCAAACAATGTGAGGCGAGCTACTTAGATTTAACCTTCAACCTTGAATGAATATACATTCGCGCCCATCTCGGCGCCAATGATTTATCACCGATCCTTCAGTCTTACCAATGCTTCTAAGTGAATCCCAATATTCACCGCCATCGCCATAATCATCCACGTAACTTGCTTCAATCCATTATCGTTAAAGCCAATTGCAAAAATAGAAATAACGCCGAATGCGACCGGTAAGGACATAACAACAAATATCATCTTTCTTTCAACGGGACTTCCATCAACGACAGTTTCTGGTTTTTCCAAGATCGAAATCAATGGATTTATTTTGCTGATATTTTTATTCCAAAAATACATCACGAGTGTGCAGAGACATGCATATGCAAGCACTTCTTTTATTTGGAAATTAAGGCCACCTAGATAAACATAAAGAAATACTGGAAATCCAATACCCAGCACGTTCAATATCAACGACAACTTGGTGGCTTGTAATAAGTTCATTAAGTCATTCCGATCAACTTTTTGCAACTGTTCTGGAGAATGGAAATAGCAGTATCAATTTCAGGTATCACCCGATAGCGGATCCGCGCATCGGATTGCAAGCAGGTATTTTTTCTGGTTACAAAGGGCCAGATTGGACACGTCACCGTACAGATAGCGGCATGCCCAATCAATTCGCCACTACTTTGCCGCTACAGTAAAAAATTTACCAAAACCTCCACCCCCACTGGAGTAGTTGCTAAGCGAATCACCAGCCCAGCCGCCGAGCCCTCCACCAATGGTGCCGCCAAAAGTCCGACCGAAGACATAACCGATTAACGCACCGCCAAGCCCGCCAACCGAGCCTATGGTTGCACCAATTGCGCCCCCGAATTGTTGTCCCACCACGCCACCTACTATTGCACCAGCTGCTGCGCCCGCAGGTGTCCCGCCACTTATTGAAGCCAGCTCTTCCGTCTCTAAAACTCGCATGTTAAATACTCCAAAAAAATTGGTGCTGATTGAGTCCGCAGCACCTACCGGACCAAATTCAAATTTCCGTGTTGAATAGTTAAGTTTTATGCGATTGCAGAATCAACGCCGTCCGCATTCAGCGGTCATCCTGCGGATTGTTAGGATCGGTCTGCAGAATCTTTAACCGCTGCCTAGCCGCCAACACCGGCTCCAGCACCCATTCCCACACCTTGCGGCGTTCCTGCAATACATCGGCTTCCACCGTCAGCCCTGCTTTCAGTGGCAGGGCCTCGCCGTAAGCCTGGATGCTTTGGGCCTCTAGGCTGACGTTCACGCGGTACAGCGCTTCTTTGCTGCCCGCTTGGGTGAGCAACTGCTCGGCCAAGTTGGGCGGCAGTTCGCTGGGAGCGAAGGGCGTAGCCGATACCGAGGTGATGCGGCCTTGGTGCAGGCCAAACTTTTGGTAGGGGTATGCGTCGTAACGCAAGTACACGGTTTGGCCCGTTCGGATAAAGCCTGCCGTGCGGCTAGGGGCAAAGAGCTGGGCTTGCAGTGGGCCGGGGCCGCTTGCATCGCTATCGGCCACTTGCGGCACCAGCGTTGCCAAAGCCTGGCCGTTTTGGACGGACTGCCCTGCTTTGAGGTTGAGCGCCGTAATGGTGCCGGCATAGGGCGCACTGATGACCATGGTTTTGCGGGCGGCGTTTTCGCTGGCCTCTTGGTCCAAGCTGGCGCGGTTGCGGTCTATTTGGTTGGTGTCGGACTGCAATTGCGCTTTGAGGGCGGTGCGCTCGCCGCGCAGGGTTTGTTGGTCTTGCAACAAGGAAAGACGAGCGCGTTCCAGGGCTTGGGCGCGGGCTTTTGCGTCGATCAGCTCCTCTTGGCGCACTTGTACTTGGGCTTCGGCCACAAAGCCGGACTCGGCCAGTTGTTGGTTGCGCGACAGCGTGGTCTGCGCCAGTTGTACGCGGCGCGCTTGCAAGGCGGATTCTTCCTCGGCCTGGCGCAGTTGCTGCGCGGTGGTGCGCAGCCTGTCGTCTAGCACTTGTTCGCGCTGATGGGTCTGCAGTTCGCGCAGTGTGCGCTCGGTGGACAGGGTTTGCAGCCGGGTGGCAATTTGCTGGGCTGCGCGTTCGGTGGTGTCTGATAGGCTGCCGTTAAGCATGCTTTGCCGCTCGGTTTGCAGCACCAGCAAGACTTGCCCTGCCTTTACGCTTTGCCCTTCACGCACCGGCAGGTCCATAACCACGCCCGCTTGCGGCGCGCTGATATTGAGGCTGCCCTGGCTAGGCACCACCACACCGCTCAGGCGCGCCTTACGGTTCACCTCGCCCCAGGTAGCAAAGGCCACCAGCATGAGGGCCAGTGCCAAGGCAACACTGGTCACCGCAGCATATGACCAAGGCCGCTGCAAGCGCACGCTGCCTAGGTACTGCGCTGCTTGTGCGGAGGCTACTTCCTGGCGGAATAACATAGACATTTATTCCTTGATAAGAATTACGAATTTGATAACTATATTGTGTGGGGGAGGGGCAGCGCTACGGGTTTACCCTAGGGTGATGAAAGAAATGAGACGCCGTCGCTAGCCCTTTTCAAGCAGCCTTGATTTGGGTAAATTTCTCTAGCTATTTTGAGTAGCGTCTGGGCGCCACCCGCGCCAAACAGCTCATGTTTACTGGCGACACCATGACGGAAAGCGCGCCGCCGACTGCGGCCTCGCAGTGACGGCGGGGAAGTTTGTCATTGCGAGAGAAGCGCGGTAATCCAGGGCTGTTGGACTGCCACGGCCTGCGGCCTCGCAGTGACGGCGGGAGACTTTGTCATTGCGAGCCAAGCGCGGTAATCTAGGGTATTTGGCCTGCTACGGCCTGCGGCCTCGCAGCGCTGGGGGAGTTTCCAGACCCCGCCAGCGCCAACTGCTGCGCCAAGCCACTGGCGCGCTGCGATGGTCGCGCAATTGCCGCCTCCAGCGCACCGGGCTGCGCTTGCAGCAAGGTAAATCGTTCGCGGGCACGGGTGATGCCGGTGTAGACCAGTTCGCGCGTCAGCACGCGGGCGTCGGCGCCGGGCAGCACCAGGGCGGTGTGCAAAAACTCCGAGCCTTGGCATTTATGCACCGTCATGGCAAAGGCGGTTTCTACGTGCGGCAGGCGGCTGCTGGCCACGCTGCGCAGGGTGTCGCCGTCCAAAAAATACACCCGCAGCGCGGCCGCTGGGCCCGGCGCGGGCAGGGTGATGCCTACGTCGCCGTTGAACACGCCCAGCGCGGAGTCGTTGCGCGTGACCATGGCGGGGCGGCCGACAAACCATTCGCCGCGCGCTTTTAAGAGCCCGGCCTCGGTCAGGGCAAGTTGGACCGCCAGGTTCAGGCTGCGCGTGCCCCAGTCGCCCTCGTGCACCGCGCACACCAGGCGAAAGCGGTCAAAAGCGCGCAGCACTGCCGTGGCCCAGGCGCTATGTGCTTGCTTCGCGGCCAGTTCATCACCGGCCTGCGCCGACGCCACGCCACCGGCTTGTACCGCCTGCGCGCCGCTGTGCTTTGTGGCGCCGGGCCCGGCTTGCACCAAGCGAAGGTAGTCCGCGTAGCAGGCAGGTGCGTCTGGCCGACCATGCACCGCCAGGCGCAGCAGGGCTTGCACCTTGTGCTCGGGGCTGGCGTGCAGCGTGCCCGAGCTGTCGTGCGTCAACAAGGCCAGGGCGGACGCGGCGTCCCCGACGTTGACGGCGGTGGCCAGCTTGCCGATCTGGCCGCCAAAGCGCCGGCTGTGGCGCAGCATCACGGTTTGCTGGGCGAGCGCGCTGCCCTTGGGGGACTGCGTTTGCGCGGCGCTTATGTTGCTGGCGCTGTTCCCTTCCGAGTGCGGCGGCGTTGGCCGGCCCGCTCCATCGGAGCCACCGGCCAAAAATTCCTGCGCCAAGCGACAGCCGGTCAAGGCTTGCGCGTAGCGTGAGGTGGCGGCGTCGTACTGGCCCGCACCCGCGTCCCGGCACAGGTCGCCCAGCACCGCACCGGCTTCAACCGACGCCAGTTGGTCCTTGTCGCCCAGCAAAATCAGCTTGGCGCCAGGGGGCAGTGCTTGCACCAAAGCCGCCATCATTTCCAGGTGCACCATAGACGCTTCGTCAACGATCACGATGTCCACGTCCAGCGGCGTGCTGGCATTGAAGCGGAACTGGCGCGTGTCGGGCCGTGCGCCTAAGAGCGCGTGCAGCGTGCGTGCCGCGCCTATGCGCTGGGCAAAAGCGGCCAGGTTCAGGCCTGGGTTTTGTGTGGCCCCAATGTCCCCGCTCGCAGCCTGCGCCGGAAGCTGCCCCAAGCGCGCGCCCAGTTCTTGCAGCGCGCTGTCAATCGACTGGCGCAGGCGCGCCGCCGCCTTGCCGGTGGGTGCGGCCAGGGCCACGCGCAGGCGCTGGGCTTGCGGCGCCATGGCAAACAAGAGCGCCAGCAGGCGTGCGGCGGTATAGGTTTTGCCGGTGCCGGGGCCGCCGGTAATGACGGTGAGGTCGGCGCGCAGGGCCACGGCGCAGGCCATTTTTTGCCAGTCCATGGTGTCGGCGGTGGCTGCGTCCGGGGCCACAGCGGCGGCGCCTTTGGGGCCAAGCGAAGGCGCGGAAGTCGCTGGCTGCGCGCTCGCAACAACGGGGTCAAACAGCCGGTCCAGCCACTGCCTTGCGGCCGCTTCGTCCACAGCGCTGTGCTGCGCTGCGCGCTGCCACAGAGCCTGTGCGAGTTGCTGCTCTTGCAGCCAGTAGCGGCGCAAATAAAGCAGGGGCGCGGCTGCGGTGCCAGCCAGCACCAGCGGCTGGCCTTGGTCGCTTTGCGGGGGCTGGTTGCTGTTGTCCTTGAACACCACGCGCACCAGGGTGCTGGTGCGCAGCGCGTCCAGCCAAAGCGTTAGCGTGCCGGGCAACTCTATCCATACAGCTTGCAGCGCGGCTTGGGCGGCGGGTGGCCAGTCCAGCAGGGCTTGCGCGTCTTTGATCACCGGCGCCAGTGGCAGGCAGGTGTGGCCGCGCCCCTCCATCTGCGCCAAGAGCGCAGCGCTGACCAGCAGCGTGGGGCTGGCGCCGGGTTCTAGCTCGGCCAGCAGCGCGGCCAGCGCGCTGTCGAGGCGGCGCAGCCAGCCTTGGTCGGCCCACAGGCGCAGGGTCGTGAGCAGCGCACGGGTAGCCAGGGGCAGCGCTGCGGCCTGGGCTGGCGATGGCGCATCGACAGGTAGAAGCTGGCGCTGCGTCATAAAGCCTCTGGCAACGGGGCCAGCATGTTTTCCAGCGCGCCCAGCAGCGCCAGATTGGGCGCAATCAGGCAGACGCCGCGCTCGGGGCCGTGCACGCCGCGCAGGTACAAATAGACCGCGCCGCCGAGCTGGCGCGCTGGCTCATAGGCGCTGCCCAGGCGCGCTTGCAGCAGGCGGTGCAGGGCCAGCAGGTAGAGGCTGGCTTGCACGTCGTAGCGGTGTTCGGCCATGGACGCTTGCAGCGCGCTGTGGCTGTACGCAGCGTCGTCAGCGCCCAGGTGGTTGGACTTGTAGTCCAGCACCCAGTAGCGGCCCTGGTGTTCAAACACCAGATCGGCAAAACCCATCAGCATGCCCTGGAGCTGCTGCTGCGCAAGCGCCGGGCGCGCCACGCTGCCGAGCAGGTGCTGGCGGCATAAGGCGTCTATCTGCGCAGACTCCATGCGCTGGGCCACCAGCCAAAACTCCATCTCGGGCAGGGTGACGTCTAGCTGGCATAAGGCGGCTTGCGGGCCGGGCAGCGGGCTTTGCACCACGTCGGTCAGCCAGGCCACCAGCGCGTCGGCCTGGGCGGCGTAGCCTGCGCGCTCGCAGCGTTTGCGCAGGCGCTCTTGCAGCTCGGGTTGCTGGGCAAGAGCAAAGTTTTCGGCCGCCAGCCATTCGAGCTGGGCGTGCAAGAAGTTGCCGGTCTTGGCGCCGCGGGTAAAGCTGTGGCAGGCGCGCTCGGGCTGCGGCGTTGGGGCCGCATCACTGAACAGGTCGGCGCTAGAACCTACGGGGCCCAGGGCCAAGGGCGCAGCCACGGCAAGCAGCGGCGCCTCTGCGCCCTCGCTCTCGTTGCCTTCATCGTCCGCCGGGCGGATGACTTGGGTGGGCAAGAGTTCGGACAGCGCGCCTGCCGCTTGCGTCAGGTTTTTGCTCATGCGCGAGAAGCTGCCAATCGACCAGTCGCGTTCAAACTGCGCCTGGTAGGGCGCCGCGTCGCGCAGGGCGGCAGGCGTCGCGGTGTGGGCCAGCGGTGTGCGGCTGCTGCTTTGCGGGGCGGCTTGTAGCGCAATGTCCGCGCAGCCCTGGGCCAGAGCTTGCAGGGGGACCTGCCAATCGTCGCCCTCGCGTGGCGTGTCGCCGCCCAGCAGCTGGCCCAGCGCGCTTTTGTGCGCCACGCATTGCTCGCTGTTACCGACCCGCAGCGCCGAAAAACCCAGCCACACGCTGTGCTGCGCGCGCGTGAGCGCCACGTACAAAAGGCGCAGGTCTTCGCGCAGTCGGTCGGCGTCGGCCAAGGCGAGTTGCTCGTCGCTGTAGTGCAGCAGCACTTCGCGAGTGCCGTCTTGGGCGGGCAGATCGACAAAGCGCGTGCTCTTGCGTTCTTTTTCACGAAAGCTGCAGGCAAAAGGCAGGCACACCAGCGGGTATTGCAGGCCCTTGCTTTTGTGGATGGTGATGACCTTGACCAAATCGGCGTCGCTCTCTAGCCGCACGATTTGCGCGTCGCCCTGGGCTGCGCCATCGTCGATTTGGGTGTGCAGCCAGCGCACCAGCGCGTGGTCACCATCGAGCGTGCCGCTGGCGGTTTGCAGCAGTTCGGCCAGGTGCAAAAAGTTGGTCAGGCGGCGTTCGCCGTTCGGGGCGTTGCGCCACTGCGCGGCCAGGGCTAACTGGTGCAGGGTTTGGCGCAGCATGGCCAGCACGCCCTGGGTTTGCCAGACGGTGCGAAGCGCGCGCAGTTGTTCGCTGCGCTCGTCAAAGGCCTCGTCGTTGTTGGCCAGCCAGCCCAGCGTGTCCAGGCTCAGGCCCAGCGTGGCGGTGGCCAGGCCGGCGCGCACCAGACGCACGTCTTGCGGATTGGCCACGGCGCGCAGCCAATGAATCAGGTCGCGCGCCTCGGGGCTGTCAAACACCGAGTCGCGGTCGGACAAATAGACCGAGGCCACGCCCCGGCGCTCTAACGCTGCGCGCACCGCGCTGGCCTCTTTGCCAGTGCGCACCAGGATGGCGATGTCGGCCGGGCGCAGGCGGGTGAAAGCTTCGTCCGCAGAGGGGTTGGCTTTACCCTTGGGGCTGTCAGTGCTGGCAAAGCCGGTGTGCGCGTCCCCCAGCCAGGCCACGATTTGGGCGGCGCATATTTCAGAAAAACGCTGGCGCATTTCCAGGCTGCTATGGACATCAAGCGCGTGCACCAGCGCCATGGCGGGTAGCGGGCCGTGGGCGCCGACCCATTGCGTGGGCAGGCCCTTGGCCTGCACTTCGGTAAAGGGCAACGGGTTGTCGTGCGCTTGCCGGTAGCCAAAAGCGCCGCTGCTTTGCAGGCGCTCGGCTTGCGCAAAGCAGTGGTTGACCACGCCCACCAGCGCCGGCGTGGAGCGGAAGTTGGTTTGCAGCGCGTAGTGGCGCCCGGCGGTGGCGCGGCGGGCTTGCAGGTAGCTGTAAATATCGGCGCCGCGAAAGCCATAAATCGACTGCTTGGGGTCGCCAATCAGCAGCAACGCGCTGCTGCGTGCGTTCTGCGCGACTTGGTAAATCTGGTCAAAAATTTGGTATTGCAGGGGCGAGGTGTCTTGAAACTCGTCAATCAGCGCCACCGGGTACTGCTGCACCATGCGCTCGCGCAGGCGCTGCCCGTGTTCGCCGTGCAGGGCGGTGTGCAGGCGCTCGAGCAGATCGGCAAAGCCAAAGCTGCCGCTCTGGCGCTTGCGCGCTTGCAGGCGCGTGCGCACCCAGCTTGCAGCGTGCAGGCGCAGCGCCACGCCCACTTCGGGCAATTGCGCGCAGGCGGCTTGCAGGGTGGCAAATTCAACAAACACGCCCGGCAGCGTCAGGTGCGGAGCATCGGATTTACGCGCTTCTTGCAGACCTGCAGGGGTGAAGCGTTGCCAGCCGGTTAACAGGTCGGGCACGTCTGCGGCCAGGTCGCCACGGGCCCAGTCTTTGAGCGTGGTGAGCCACTCGGTGTATTTCTTCTGGCTCAGGCGCCGGCCATCCCAATCTTTTTTGTGGTTTGCGGTTTGGCCGTCCAGCCAGTCTTGCATCGCTTGCGCGCGCTCGGCCCAACCCTGGCGCAGCTGCTGCACGGCGTGGGTGCGCTCGGCGCTGGCCTGGGTCAGCACCTCTGCCAGAGTTTGATTGGCGTCCATCGCGGGCGTGACCTGCGGGGCCAGGACGCGCATTTCGGCCACCAGCGCTTCCACATTGCGCCAGACCGCCAGCACCTGCTGCAGCGTGGGGGCGTCCAGCGGGTAGCAACCTTGGCGCCAGTAGTCTTGTGCGGCTTCGGTGCGCAGGGCTTCTTCGTCGGCCACCAGGGTCTCATTAAACAGGCTGCCGCTGTCGAAGGCGTGTTCGCGCAGCATGCGCTGGCACCATGCGTCAATCGTGTAGACGGCGGCCTCGTCCATGCTTTGGGCGGCGTTGTCCAGCGCCCAGGCGGCCTGGCTGCGCGCCGGGCCTGCGGGGTAGTCGGCCAGCAGCGTAGCCAAAAACGGGTCGCTCGCATGGGCCAACTCGCCTCGAAAGCACTGCGCCGCCTGCAGCAACCGCGCGCGGATGCGGTCCGAGAGTTCGCGCGTGGCGGCGCGGGTAAACGTCATCACCAAAATCTCAGACGGGCGCAGCGCGCGCTCAAACCCGTGCGAGGCGCCGTTGGCATTGCCGTGGCCCAGCACCAGGCGCAGGTAGAGCGTGGCAATCGTCCAGGTCTTGCCGGTGCCCGCGCTGGCCTCAATCAGGCGGCTGCCCCACAGGTCCAGGGTGTCGGGCTGCAGGGGCAAGCTGGCGTTGTCGTCGTGCGGGGTCATGTCCCGTCCTCGTCGCTGGCATCCGCACTATCGGCGCTATGGGCGCCGTCTTTGGGGTGCAAGGTGGCGCGCACATGGGTTTTTTGCCAGTCCAAAAGCGGCTGGTAAATCTCTTGCGCCAGCGCTGCAAACTGGCCGTCGGCGGTGAGCGTTTCAAAGTCGGGGAACAGACGGGCCATGCAGGCCTCTTCCACGTCGCCACGCACTTGTTCTGCGCCTTCGTATTGCACACGCGCGGCTTGCCGCGCGTTGGTGTACTGGGCGGCTTGCCGCGCGTTGGTGTACCGGGCGGCTTGCTGCGCTTTGGTGGGCTGCTCCATCAGGGGCAGCCAGGCCAGCGCGGTTTTGGGCGGCAGCGGCAGGGGCGCTTGCATGCCGGCTTGCCAGAGTTGCAAAAGCCTCTCTAGCGTCTGGCGCGCTTGTTCCTGGGGCATGGGTGAGATCTCGATCACGCTGTCGCGCCCCACCAGCACGCCGGTGGCTTGCACGCCGCAGGCGGCGCTGGCTAGGCTGCGCAGCCAGGCGCCTAGCAGCTGCGCTGGCCGAGGTTTGGGTTTGGCGGTTTTTTCGCACAGTTGGCCCGGGTCCAGGGCCAGCCAGGCCAGGGGCGTGACGCTCTGGGCGTCGGGCGGGCCTTGGCGCAGTCCATCTACCCAGTCTTCCAGCACCACGTCGCCTATCTGCAGGCGCAGCGACTGGCGCTCGGCGCTGTGCGCAAAGCGCGCCTGTGCCTCGTGCCAGGCGTGCAGCGTGGCGGCTACGCTGCCTTGGAGTTTTTGCTGTTCCAAGTCGCCCAAGCCGCGCAAGGGCAAGGCGCCGGCCAGACGCAGCTGGCCCAGCGCGCCTTGCACCTGCGCGGCTGCTGCTGCGACACTGGGCGCGGCGGTGGCGCTTTGCAACAGGTCTTGCACCACTTTGTACTGGTCCAAGCCGCCGATGCCAAAGCGCTCGTCGTCTGGCGCTTGCGCCTCGTCTTCGCCAAAGGACACCAGCAGGCGCTGGCGAAAAAAGGCCTTGGCCGGTTTGCGCAAAAACTGCGTGAGCTGTACTAGCGTCAGCGGCAAATGGGGGTTGGGTACAAACGCGGGCAGACCCTCGCCTAGGCCCGAACCCGATGGTACGGCGGCGCTGGCCTGGTGCATGGCGCGCCACTCGCGCGCGTGGGTGAACAAGGGGCTGCCTGCTTCAAAGTAGCGTCGGCTAAAGGGCTGCAGCGGGTGTTCGGTGGTGCGGCTGCTGACCACTGCGTCGCCCCAACCTGCGCGCAGGTAGTCGCGCAACTGGGCCACCAGCACCGAGGCGGGTTGCTCGGCGTTGTCGCGCACGTTGCGGCCGCTCCAGCTGACATACAGCAGGCGGCGCGCTGAGAGCAGAGACTCAAGCATGAGCTGGCGGTCGTCGTCCCTGCGCGAGCGGTCGCCGGGGCGGCTGGCGCCGGGCAGGGCCATCAGGTCAAAGTCGCTGTGCGCGCTGCGCCGGGGGTAGTCGCCGTCGTTCATGCCCAGCAGGCACACCACCTCAAACGGAATGGCGCGCATTGGCATCAGGGTGCAAAAGGTGATGCCTCCGGCCCGAAAGCGCTGCTTTGCCTGGGGCAGCTCCAGCGCCTGCAGCCAGGCCGCGCGCACCACAGCCAGTGGCACGCTTTGGTCAAACCCTGCTTGTTCGCAGGCGCGCTGCCAGACCTGCAGACCGTCTTGCAAGGCGGCTTGGGCCAGGCGGTCGGCTTCGGTGTCGGCTTGCACCAAGTCGGCGAGCAGGGTTTGGCAGTGCGTCACCCATTCTTGGGGCGTGGCGCTGGTGCTGGCCACCGTCCACCAGTGCTGCAGCGCGTGCAGCAGTTGCGCCAGCGCGCCGGCCAGTTCGGCGTCCAGGCCGCCCACTTCGGCATAGGGCGCAATGGTTTGCAGGCTGGGCAGGGGTGCGTCCACCGCTTGGGCGCCGCTGGCATAACCCAGCAGCATGCGGCGCAGGCCAAACCAGGCACTGTTTTGTTCTCCACAGGCGTCCAGACCCAGGTCTGCGCGGTGGGCGGTGTTCAGGCCCCAGCGGATGCCCGCGCCCGCCATCCACTGCGTGAGCTGGGGCAGCGACTCGGGCGCAATGCCAAAGCGTGCGGCCACGGCCGGCACTTCCAGCAGGTCGACCAGTTCGCTCATGCGGCAGCGCTGCGCGGGCAGGCGCAAGAGCCAGGCCACGGCGGCAATCAGCGGGCTGCTGGCCTGGGCGCCCATGTCGGCAATGTCAAAGGGAATATGGCGCGCGTCCCCGCGCTTGTACTGGCCAAACACCGCGCGGATGGCCGGGGCCAGCGCCTCAATGTCGGGCACCATGACGATGATGTCGCGCGGGTTCAGGCTCGTTTGCCCTGCGTGCGACTGGGGCTGGGCCAACGCCTGCAAAAGCTGGTCGTGCAGCACTTCAAGCTCTCGTACCGCGCTGTGCGCGCTGTGAAAGACGATGGAGCGGTCTTGTGCGTCAATGGTGCACTCGGGGTGCTCGTGCAGGGGCACCAAGTCGCGAATGCGGTTTTGCACCTGCTGCAAGAGCGGTGTGTGCGGGCCTTCTTCGCTGTCGTCAAAGTAGTCGATCTTGGCCAGGGCAAATTGCTTTTTGCTGTGTTCGGCGTCGTCAAAAACATCGAGCTGGCGCACAAAGTCGCGGCTTTGGCGGCCCCAGGCGGCCAAGAGCGGGTGGGCGTGGGCGTGCATGTCTTGCAGCGGCACGTCGTCCAGCGCTTGGGCTTTGCGCAGGGGCTGGCGCCGGCGCAGCGAGCGCAGCAGTTCGCGCCCGTCCATGATGTCGCCCCAGTAGAAGCGGCAGGGGTTGGGAATGGCCAAGATCACCTGGCTGTGCGGTGCCAGCGCGGCCAGCGCCTGCAGGGTGGCCGCAGGCATTTGGCTCATGCCAAAGGCGGTGACGCGCTGGGCTACCGGCTGCTCTAGCGGCGCGCCGCTGGCCAGGCGCTGCAAGACCTGTTGGTGCAGACGCGGGCGGATGCATTGCTGCTCGGCCGCGCTGAGCGTGTTTAAGAGCGCGCGCCACAGTGCGCTTTGCCACAGCTGGTCGGGCGCCAAGGCTTGGGCCGTGCCGTTGGCCAGCAGCACGTGGTCGTGACCGGTGGCCCAGGCTTCTAACCAGTCGCTGCGGTAGTTTTGGTATTGGTCGTACAAATCGGCGAGTTGGGTGGCGAGTTGCAGCAGGCGCTCGGGGTCGTCGCCTTGCAGAAAACCGGCCACTGGCGCAAAAACGCTCGCCATGGCGGGCTCGGCCAGCAGACCAGGCAGCAACTGCATCAGGCGCCAGCCCATGGGCAGCTTGTCCAGCGGCGACTCGCTGGGAACTGCCTGCGCGCCCAGCACCTGGCGGTAGGTGCGCCATAAAAAGCGCGAAGGCAGCTCCACCCGCGTGGCCGCGCACACGCCGCCGCGGCGCGCCAGCTCCATCTTCATCCACTCGGCCATGCCGTTGCTTTGCACCAAGATCACCTCTTCGGTCAGCGGCGGCAAAGGCGAACGCTGCAACCACGAAGCCACCACCTCAGCCAGGTTTTCGGCGCGGTTGCTGTGAAACGCGACAAAGCCTGGCTGCAGACGCGGTGTGGGGGTGCTCAAATGACCGCCTCCAGCCCCTTGCGGTCCAAGAGGTTGAGTAACTTGAGCGATGGGCCGCTGGGGCGCTTGTCGCCCACTTCCCACTTGCGCACGGTGGACAGGCTGGTATTGAGCAACGACGCCAGAACCGCTTGGCTGAGCTGAAGGTGGTCCCGCAGGGCGCGAATTTTTTCGCTGTCGTAGGCCGGGATTGGGTCCAAGCAAAGCACATCGAACTTGCGCATTTTTCGTTTGTCGATGAAACCCAAGCGATGCAGATCGTTCGCCGTCTCGTGGACAGCTTCAAAAATAGGGCTCTTGGCCTTAGATTGTTGGGTCATTGCATATCTCCGTTAAAGATCCGTCGTTTGTGGCTTCATCCAGCTGTTTGCCGGTCCTGGCTAACAGTTGTTCGGCAATGTCTTTCAACGCTTCTAATTCGTCGTCCAAAATATTGACGCGGTCATTTTTTTCAAACCCGTACACAAAAAACCACCGATTTCCCTTGGTTGTAGCAACCAAGGTTCGGGCTCCTGCACGCTTGCCGCGACCCGCAAGTCCGACGCGTTTTTTTACAATCCCGCCGCCCAAGTCAGCATCAACCAAACCTTGTGCCATTTCAATGACTGCAGCGCAGAGCGCGTCGTCGCTAAGCGCAGTCTTTCGCATCCAGCGGGTGAAGTAGCGGGTTTTAAAAACACGTTTCATTCTTTATTGTGCCACTCAGTGGCATAAATTATAAATGGCGGTACTTCACAATAGCGTCGTATGAGCAGCCGAGCGTTTGTACCGTCGATTCATCCATTTTTTCAACCATGAGCCGCCTGTCCCTCACCCGCGACAAGATTTATAAAACCGTGGCGCGCCAGTTGCATGGTGTGGTGCCTTGCTGGATGTGCGGCCAGCACGTGTTGCCGGGCGACGCCACGTTGGAACACATCCAGCCTTTGAGCCAGGGCGGCAGCAGCCACCAAGACAACCTGGCCATCAGCCACGACGCCTGCAACCACCGCAGGCACGCCAAAACGGCTAATTCCGGCTAAACGCCGCGCCCCAATTTAGGGCAAAAGTTACCGTAAAAGGGCGCTGCAAAGCCATTCGCCATATACTGTTCATAACAACAGTATTTTGGAAAAAATGGTCGCCCAACAAGCCTTTGCCGCGTTTTCTGACGCTGGCGCGCCTGCCGCTGATGCGCTGGACGCGCTGCACGCCGACGTCTGGCGCGCCCACGCCTTGGCGCTGGCGCCCCAGCGCACGGTGGCCACGGGCGAGGCGCTTTTAGACCTGCATTTGCCCGGCGGCGGCTGGCCAGTGGGGGCGCTGACCGAGCTGCTGCAAGCGCCTGGCGTGCACAACGAATGGCGCTTGCTGGCCCCGGCGCTGGCGCGCTGCGGCACGGGGCCCGTGGTGCTGGTGGCGCCGCCGCACCTGCCTTTTGTGCCCGCCCTTGCCGCCCAGGGGCTGGCGGCGCGGCGCTTGCTGTGGTTGAAGCTGCCGCCGGGGGCCGCGCCCGCAGGCAAGCGCGGCGGCACCCCAAGCGCCAGCGCCACGCCGCTGTGGGCTACCGAGCAGGCGCTGCGCTGCGCGCCGGTGGACGCGGTGCTGGCCTGGCTGCCGCAAGCACGCACCGAGCAACTGCGCCGCTTGCATCTGGCGGCAGCCGAACACCACAAGCTACTGTTTGTCATGCGCAGCGACCAGGCCCGCCAAGACGCCTCGCCCGCCGTGCTGCGGCTGCAGCTCTCCAGCCACGCCGATGGCGGTTTGTGCCTGGAACTGCTCAAGCGCCGTGGCCCGCCGCTAGACCACAGCCTGCACTTGGCGGCCCGCACACCTGCGCTGCGCCAGTTGCTGGCGGTGGCGAACATGGTGCAAGCCGCAGCGGCAGCACAGACTGCGCCCCAAGCTGCAGCGCGTGTGCGGGCGCTGGTGCCGCCGCAAGCCCTAAGCCGCACGCGCAGCCGTGTTGCTGGCCGCGCCCCATGAGGGCTGTGCTGTGGATCCGCACGCGCTTCTCTCTGGCCCGGCGCCAAGGCCGCAACTGTCCACCCACTGGCTGGCGCTGCGCCTGCATCCGGCGCTACCGGTGGCGGGAAGCGCTTCCATTCATCTCACCGATCCACTGACCGCGCTGGCCTGGCGCGCCCTGCAGCTCACGCCTTGGGTGGCAGAGTTGGACGGCGCCTTGGTGCTAGAAATTTCGGGCAGCGAGCGCCTGTTTGGCGGGCGCAGCGGCTTGTTGCAGCAGCTGCTCACGCCTGCGCTGGCGCCGCTGCTTTGCGCGCAGGGCCCAACGGCGCTGGTTGCGCTGGGGCGTTTGTGGGTTACGGCCCCAGCGGCTGAGGGAGCTGGCGTGCGGCACGACGCGTATGGCGCCATCGGCGAAGGCGAGCAATTGGACGGCCTGCGCATGCAAGGCGACGCGCTAACTGCCGACGCCTTGCCGCTGGCCGCCTTGCCCGCCGCCCGCGCCCATCTGCCCACCTTGGAGCGCCTGGGTTGCCGCACCTGGGGCCAGTTGCGCGCCTTGCCGCGTGCGGGCCTGGCACGCCGTTTCGGGTCTGCATTGCTGGCCGCCATAGACCAGGCCTATGGCCTGCAAAGCGAGGTCTACCCCTGGCTGCGCCTGCCCGAGGTGTTTGATGCGCCGCTGGAACTGGCCGCGCAAGTGGAATCGGCGTCTGCAATGCTGTTTGGCGCGCGCCGCTTGCTGGCGCAGTTGCTGGAATGGCTGCGCGCACGCCAGCGCGGCGTGCTGGTGCTGGAACTGCGCTGGGAACTCGACGCCCGCCGCTCCAACGCGCTGCACCTGGATGCCCACCACGACGCCAGCGGCTATGGCCGCCTGCAGCTGCGCACCGCCCAGGCCACCCAAGACATTCGCCACCTGGAACGCCTGCTGGCCGAGCAATTGGCGCGCGTGGTGCTGCCCGCGCCGGTGCTGTATTTGCGCCTGCGCACCCTGGCCACCCAGCCGCTCTCGGGCGAAAGCCACAGCCTGCTTTTGGACGAAGTGCGCAGCGGCGACAGCCTGCACCACATGCTCGAGCGCGTGGCCGCCCGGCTGGGCCCCGCACAAGTGCTGTGCGCCAATATCCAAGACGAGCACCGGCCCGAACGCATGCAGCAATGGCAGCCCTGGTCTGCAACTGCCACCAAAGTACAGCTATCTCCTGAGCCTGGCGCGCTCTACCCCAGTTGGCTGCTGGCCACGCCGCAAAGCCTACAAGTGCAGCACGCGCAACCCCAATTCCACGGCCCGCTGGCCTTGCTGGCCGGCCCGCAGCGGCTCGAAGCCGGTTGGCTAGAAAATGAGACGCCCGCGCTGCGCGACTACTTTGTGGCCCGCAGCCAACGCCACGGTCTGTTGTGGATTTATTGCGACCGGCTGGGGGGCAAAGAAGGCCAGGGCGGCAAGGGCGGTATGGATGGGGCGCAGTGGTACTTGCATGGGGTATTTGCGTGAGGTGCTAGCGGGCCTTGGAGCCAAAGTTCAGGGCCGCGAGGCGCCAGTCCGCTTGCTTTGCAATGGCGGCTTGGTGCCCGACTCCAGACGCTCCGCCAGCCAGACTTTGATCACCGATTGCCGTGTCACCCCCAGTTTGCTGGCTTCGCGGTCCAGGGAATCGACCATCCAGGTTGGAAAATCGACATTCACCCGTTTCTGCGTTTGCAGCACGCGCCTGGCTTTGGACAAGTCCAAAGAGGCCGTAAGGTCCAGGTCGGCGTCAAACTGTTCCTCGAAATTTTTAGCTTTCATACAGTGCCACCTCTTCAGTGCGTGCGCGACGGACGGAGATCAATCGGCTTGGCGCCATCCAGCGACCGCGCCTGCGGTCGATTCGGTTTGCCACCTTGGAGCCGGACGATCTTGATTGAATCCGACCGGGCGTTCGTGCCCCTTCTATTGTGGCTCGTTGGGCCAACGAAGGCTTTGGTTGGCGTGGTTCTCACAAGTTGAGTGGGTGAGGTTGGGGCTAGCGCTGTGCTTTGATCGCCTGTCGAATACGCTGCGCGCGCTCAAAGCTTTGGTGCATGCGCACCACCTCTTGGGCGTAGTCCTGTCGAGGCACATGTCTGCCACGTCCCGACACGAGGCGGGCCATTTCGTGGTCGCCCGGCTTGACTCGCAGCATGTGCCCCACGCTGGAATGAAACAGCCGATGGCGAGCCACCCAAGTGAACTCTTCAGTCCCCCCATGTGGCGCAACCCAGTTCAGCAGCCACAGGTAAGGGCCACTGCATTTGTCTTGCTGTGACAGGCTGTTCGGGTCAGCGATGTACCTGACTTCTGCTTCCTCGTTTAGATGGCCCCAGGATAGGTAGCCTGCTGGGCGCCCTTGGTGCGTCAGCAACACAAATTGCTGCAGCTGCACGCTATCCATCACCTCCTGTTCAAGCAGCGCCATATTCCAAGAGCGATGCAGTGCTGAACGCGCCCAAAGCCAAGCGACCATTCCTACGATCTCCCAGTGGCTCCAAGGCAACGGCGAGCCTTGGGTCGGGAGGTGAAACTCAAATCCGCGGTGTTCGATTTGCATGTCTGCTGGTTCCGAAAAAATTTTTTGAAGCAATGCAAAGTTCAACCCCTTAGGCCTGCCAAACCATGGTCGTTGTGGGCAAAGACCTTCCCCCCGTCCAAACTTGCCAAAACAGAACGCTGCGCCACTCATCAGTTGAAGAACCTTCAACAAAGCTCTTTACAAATGTTTACTATAACAATTATGATTATTTTTTATTAAAGTAAATTAGGCACTGGGTTGTTGCTTCACCGTGTCAAAACCGGTTGTGTTCAAAGCCTCATACCCCAAACCCATGTGCTGCAAAAAACGCCGACCTCACCAAGCTCTCGTTTCTATAGCCGCTGCGGCACTCTGTGTGTCGCAGCTTTGCGCACAACAGATACCCGACCCCTCGCCCGAGCTACAGCGCCAAGAGCAACAACGCCAAGAACTCAGGCAGCGCCTGGAGATACAGCCCTGGTCCCCAAGCACCGGCAAGCGACAAACACCCAGCTACCAAAAAATTCCTGAGGAACAACCGTGTGTAAAGATCGAATCAGTTGTCTTTCAGGGCGCGCTGGTCTTTCCATCTCTGCACGAGGCACTTTTTGGTCTCAATGCTGACGACCCGCCACAAGGGCGCTGCCTGGGCGACCAAGGCATCACCTTGCTGATCCAGCGGGTGCAAGAAGCGCTGATTGAGAGCGGCTACATCACCAGCCAACCCCGGGTGCCAGAGCAAGACCTCAAGTCCGGTGTACTCACCATTCAAATTCGAGAGGGCCGCATTGCCGAAGTCCGCTCGGCGCAAGCAGACGAAACCCTGCCCCGCCTTGCCTGGGCGTTTAGCCCCTCTGACATATTCCATCTGCGCGACATCGAGCAAAGCGCAGACAACCTGCGCAGGCTGCCCAGCCTGCAGCCGCGCATCCAAATTGAAGCTGGGCAAGCGCCTGGCACCAGTGATGTGCTGGTGTCGCTTGGCGCCCAGCGGCCACTGCGCTTGGGCCTGTCCATGGACGACGGCGGTAGCAGAACCACCGGCAAAGTCCAAGGCAATACCACCCTGAGCTGGGACAACCCCCTGGGCTTGGCAGACATGGCCTACATCAGCGCTGGACAAGACCTGGGCGACAAAGACGAAGGACCGCGCGCCAGCACAAGCCAAATCTTGCACTACAGCCTGCCCTGGGGCTATTGGCAGCTAGGCGCGACGCGTAGCGACAACAGCTACTACCAAACAGTGTTCGGCCCCTACCAGTCTTACCGCTACAGCGGCACCTCCAGCCAAACCGAGCTTGCGGTCCAACGCGTGATGCACCGCAATAGCCAAAGCAAAACCACCGCATCCTTGCGCGGCTTTTTGCGCGAATCCAACAACTACATCGATGACCTTGAAGTGCTGGTGCAGCGCCGCCGCACCGCAGGTTGGGAGGCAGGCTTGCAACACCTGCACTATTTAGAGTTGGGCACGCTGAACGCGCAATTCAACTACCGCAGAGGCACAGGCGCGTTTGACGCCCTGCCCGCACCCGAAGAAGCCACCGGCCAAGGCACCGGGCACATGCGGCTTATGACCGGCGCATTGCAGTGGTCTATGCCGCTTGAACTGCAACGCCAAGCCCTGCAATACAGCACCGAACTGCGCTGGCAATGGAGCCGAACCCGGCTCACGCCGCAAGACAAGTTTTGCATTGGCGGCAGGTCCACCGTGCGGGGCTATGACGGCCAACAAACTCTGTGTGGTGACCAGGGCCAGCTTTGGCGCCAAGAGCTGGCGTGGGCTCTGCCCGACCGACCTGCTTTGCAGCTTTATGCCGCACTGGATGCGGGCCACACCGGCACCCCCGACTTAAACGACGACGCCATGCTTGCAGGCTTTGCCATCGGGCTGCGTGGCAGCGCTGCGCTCTTGGACAAATACAGCGTGCAGTTCGACGTGTTCGTCGGCAAGCCCACCGCAAGCCCCGCAGGTTTTGGCAAGCCCGACGACTACGTCAGCGGCTTTAGCTTGCGTTCCGAATTCTGAGTCCCCTTGTTTCTAACCCTCCTTTTCACCAAACACACCGCCATTTCTTAAAGGAAAAGATAGCCATGAACCGTAACTGCTACCGCATTGTTTTTAACGTCGCCCGAGGCCAACTCATGGCCGTGGCCGAAACCGCGCAGCGCTGCGGCAAAAGCGCCAGCGGCGAAAGCCCGTCTGCCGCCGCAGCAGCACACAGCCCCGCCCTAATGCACCCGGTTCGGCAAACCGCGCTTGCCGCGCTGGTAGCACTAGGCGCCATGCTGGTAAGCGCGCCAGTGGCACTGGCCCAAATCATTGCCGACCCTACCGCCCCGGCCAACCAGCGCCCCACGGTGCTTAGCGACAGCGCAGGGCGGCCCCTGGTCAACATCCAGACCCCCAGCGCTGCGGGCCTGAGCCGCAACACCTACCGCCAGTTTGACGTGCCCACCAGCGGCATTGTGCTCAACAACGCCGCCAGCAACCCCTGGCTTGCCAACGGCGTGTTGGCCAAAACCATTCTTAACGAAGTCAACTCCACCAGCCCGAGCTACCTCAACGGTGCTATCACCGTCAACGGCGCCGCCGCCCAAGTGATTGTGGCCAACCCCAATGGCATACAAGTCAACGGCGGCAGCTTCTCCAACGCCAGCCGCGCCACACTGACCACCGGCACCGCCCAGGTGAGCAATGGCGCACTCACCGGCTTTGACGTGCGCCGCGGCACGATCACTATCGGCGCGAGCGGCCTCAACAACAGCGCTACCCCGTACACCGACATCTTGAGCCAAGCCGTGAGTGTGGTTGGCACGCTTACGGCCCAAAGCCTGGGCATCACCACCGGCAAGCAAACCGTGGCCTACGACACCGGCCTTATCAGCAACCAAGACACCGCCGCCGCCACAGGCGTTGCCACATACGCCATTGACACCGGCGCCCTGGGGGGCATGTACGCCAACAACATCTCCATACTCGCCACTGAATCTGGCCTGGGCGTGCGCAACCAGGGCACCTGGCAGGCCAGCGGCGGGCAGATTGTGGTCACTGCTGATGGCCTGCTGCGCAACCAAGGTGCAGTCAGCGCCAACGTAGCCAGCCTGGCCACGGTGAGCGGCGATATCGAGAACGTCGGCAGCATCCAAGGCGGCCAAGCCGTCTTGCTGTCATCGGGGCGCGATGTGCGGCTATCGGGCGCGGGGCTTACGCAGACTGCGGGGAGTGCGGTGGTGGTAAGCGCACAGAAGGGTATTGCGGTAGAAAGCAATGCCAGCGTCAAAAGCACCGCCACCGGCGGCCAAGTCACGCTGAGCGCCCGCGAGACGGTACAACTGAGCACGGGTAGTACCGTGGCCGGACAAGCGGGCGTGACCATAGTGAGCGATACGCAAGTGCAAGCCACCGGCACGCAACTCAGCAGCAGCGATGGCAGTGTGAATCTGTTAGCAGGCAGTGGCCTGAGCCTGAGCAGCAGCAGCATCAATGCCAAGTCAATCCAAATTGAAACCGGCAAGGCCTTGGCCGAGACTAATTCCGCTGTTACCCTCAATTCGAACAACCTCAATTCCACGAGCGCCCTAACAGTCTTGGCCACCGGTGCACTGAGCACCTCAAGCAATGTGCTGTCAGCCGGAACACACCTGCACATGGGCAGCGCCGGAGCGCTGAGTTCGCAAAGCGATCAGCTACGCGCCAGCAGTATTGAGCTAATTGGGAGCAGCGTCGCAGCGCAAAGCTTGGACGCTGCTGCAAGCACCGGTTCCCTCAAAATCAGCAGCAGTGCGGGATCGGTATACGTCGCCGACTACGAATGGGGTTGGAGCGCCAGGTTAGCAGCTGGAGCCAACTTGACCATCACTGCAGTGGGCGGTGATGCACGCTTGACCGCAGTGCGGGCCACGGCCGACCATATCAGGGTCAATTCAACGGGCAACACCCAGTTGGACTCCGCGAACATCTGGTTGGGTCGGTGGTTCTCCACAGAAATGCGGACCGCTTTGATTGCCCGCAAAAGCTTGTTGGTATCAACCGTAGGTACTGGCAAAACTCTGAGTCTTGGCAACTCGGATTTGCAAGCAGGCACTGAGGATATAGGCCTGGTATCAGCCGATGACTTGTCGCTGGGAACAGCTAGCGTTGTTGCCACCCAAGGCTCTGTTTCCGCCGTTAGTGCCGGGCAGATCAGTGCGCTCGGAACTTCATACTTGCGTGCCGGGAAAAACTTGAGCGTTGACGCTGGTGGTTTGCTCAAACTCGATGGATCTGGCGGCAGCAGCGCAACAGGTGCCCGTCGGGTAGATTGGGCGGGCCGAGATATCAGCCTGCAGGGCGCCTCCGTTGACATCTTGGGCGCCAAGCTCAGCGCCAGCCGCGACTTGGGTATCACCTCCACTGCAGGCGACATCAACTTTTCCTCGCTCACCAACACAGTCTCTGAATCTGGCTACTCCAATACCTATGTGCAGGGCGCAGCGCTAAGCGCAGCGCGCAACCTGCAAGTAATCTCGGCCGCAAACATCAACGGCCAGGGCCTGAAGGCCATGGCTGGCGCCGACTTGCTCATGCGCGCGGTCGGTGGCCTGCAACTAACAGGTACCGCCAATCGCCTGACAAGCAGCGACGGCTTTTGGACCACTCAGCAACGCCTGGTCAACCCCAGCGAGCTAAGCGCAGGCGGCGCCATGGCACTCTCGGCGGGCACGGACTTGTTAATGGACGCCGTCAACGCCCGCGCTGGCGGCACCCTGGCCATTACAGCGCTGGGCAATGTGCGGCTTGACGCCTCACAAAACTGGCGTGAATCGCGGGCCACCAGCGTGGACAGCGGCAAGTGGAGCACCACCGTCACCCACC
>Ga0114978_10000089_pt1 | contig 70446 bp, 94 predicted proteins | sample S_140212_EF_Meta_FD_87027 | JGI IMG/M metagenome (GOLD analysis project Ga0114978, IMG submission 87027) | Freshwater microbial communities from Lake Simoncouche, Canada to study carbon cycling - S_140212_EF_MetaG | ecosystem: Environmental > Aquatic > Freshwater > Lake | place: Lake...
CGTCCAATGTTTAGTATTTGTATCTGTACCAATAACAACATTGCCACCGTTCTTTTCAATCTTGACATACTGATCGTCATCGCCTAGATATATGTCATTTGTTGCAGGATCGCCTGCCACTAGATGAATGTGGCTTGCTTCACTGCTGCCAGTTCTTGTTAGAGTAAGAGCTGTCATTCCACCAATGCCAATTCCGGAACTGTTAGTAATTGTAAATGTAAAGGTTGTTATGGCACTTGACACTGGTATAGTCCAAGATAATTGCTGGCTACCCTCGTTGCTAAATGTCAATGTGCCTGTTGTAGCAGTGCCTAGTCCTCCAACACCAAAGTCACCGGTAAATGTATAATCAACTGTTCCGGTTACTGAACTGCTATTATTAGGATTAACAGTTATTATGATAGTATCACCGTCAGTGAATCCACCTGGATGATCAGAAGTAATTCCAGTAGGGCTAGTTCCACGCAGAACCAAACTCTGTCCAGCGGCTGCTCCCGGAGGAGTGATAACTGTGGTAGTGGCTGTTTCACCTATGACGCCACCTTGCGGCAATGCCAAGTTACCATCTGTGCCAAATTCCCAGGTGTTGCCGTTTTCATTAGTTTTAATCTGTAAATTGGCACCAGCACTGACAATCAATGGCTGTCCGTAGGCAGCTTGATCTATATAACCGTGTGTAAAGCCTAACGTACCGGGTAGTTGAAGTTTACCATCTGTGCCAAATGTCCAGGTACTAGTTACAGTATTAGCACCACTGGAATCGGCAGTTTGCAATCTGATATTGCCGTCAACCGTTACCACTTCAAAATCACTAGTCTCTGGTGGTGTGATATTAAATGTTTTTTGTCCAGTAATATCGTCAGTTGTTTGAGAAATGTTAGCACCATTGGCTAATTCTAAAACAGCATCTTCGCGAAAACGCCATCCATAACCGTTAACTTGAATCTCGGCATAAGTTTCTTCCACCCAGATATAGTTTTCGTTGCTTTCTAATTGTGCGTAATTTGATCCAACAATGTTGATTGCGTTTGCTGAACCGTCGTTATTGATTACACCACCGCCTGGTATTGTCAATTGACCATCGGTGCCAAATGTCCATTCATTGTTGTTTACTGTAATTTTAGAGCCAATGCTAACCGGTGGTCCGGTAAATGTGTAGCTTTCACCATCTTGGAATTGTGGACCACCTGAGTTTCTATCTAAAATTATAAACTGGCCAGCCGCGTTAACAGCTTGTATCACACCATTGACAACACCGGGCCCGTTGACAACCCAAGTTGTATCAAGACCAGTATAGTCCAATGTAGTGAATGTACCTGTATAACTATCACTGCCGAATGAATTTAACGATGGACCTTTGATTAAATTATCTTTTTTATCATCGATAGTAGTACCATTGGGTAATGTTAGATTACCATCTGTGCCAAAGGTCCACTGACTTTGTGCTGACAATATATCAACATCGACTGTAGCTTGTATTCTTGCGCTGGCTGTGGAACTAGTAGGTAAATTCAGCTGTCCAGTTTCTGCCAATTCTACAGTGTATGCGCCATTAACCAACGTTGATGCTGTTGTATTGGCCGCTGTGTTTTGGAACGTTCCATCACTGAAAGTAATACCAGGCCAGCTAACAGGAGCCGGGCTTGTAGTCATATTGGTCTGCGGTAGTATTATGTTACCATCTGAGCCAAAGTTCCAAATTTTATCGGAAACAACCCCGCCACTGCCGGGATTAATTCTTATTGTTTTACCGCTGGTAATAGACAAGTCCCACGATAGGTCGATACTGTTAACACCGCCTGGTCCGCCTTGAATGCGTCCCGGGACTGTTAAATCACCATCTACATCAAATCGCAATTCACCACTGTTTCGTGCCTTGAATACCAAATTGGTGTCGTTGGCAGATATAACTGTGTCATTGTGTACAACGCCGTACTCAACTGTGAGCACAGTCCCGGGATCCGGACGACTATAGTTTAATCCATACGGTGCCTCAAAATTCCAGTATGTTCCATAATCACCGACTGTATAGGTATTGCCAGTTGCTGTGCCTTGGGCCTGTGCGCTATTTGATCCAGCATCGCCAGCAAGCCAAAACAATTTAAATGTTGGATCAGCCAGCGGCACCGCCAATTGTGGGTTGTCTGCTTGCAGAACTCTGAATCCAAATGCACCACTGGGTGTAGTGTAGGTATCAGCCAAAGTTCCTGTTATGTTTTCTCTAGTGGTGGTAACTGGTTTGCTTAAAGTAACATCACCGGCAATGGTTATGTTGGCAAACGTTGGGCTACCAGTTGTGAATAGTTGTGCATCTTGGTCTGTGCCCGGTCCCGTTGCACCAGTATCACCTTGTGGCCCAGTTGCACCAGTATCACCTTGTAGACCTGGGTTACCATCATTGCCTGCTGGTCCCTGTGGCCCAGTGGCTCCTTGTGGTCCAGTGTCGCCAGCTGGTCCTTGTATACTGCCAACATCGGCCCAGGCACTACCGTTCCATACAGCTAAATGTCCTGTACTAGTAAGTATGTAGGCATCGCCCAATGATCCTGTTGGCACTGCCGCAGTTAAAGCAGTCAAGTCAGCATACGAACCTTTAATCGATACCCCGGTGCCATCCGATCCTCTGGGTCCAGTTGCACCAGCACTACCTGTTAAACCAACACTGCCAGTTGCACCAGTGCTACCAGTTAAACCAACACTACCTGCGGATCCAGATGCGCCATCTGCGCCAGCACTGCCGGTGTAGCCACGAGCTCCTGCACTGCCAGTTGCACCAGTGCTACCAGTTAAACCAACACTACCTGCGGATCCAGATGCGCCATCAGCGCCAGCACTGCCGGTATAACCACGAGCACCACTTGCGCCATCTGTGCCAGCACTACCTGTATAACCACGAGCACCAGCACTGCCAGTGAGCCCTGCACCAGCACTGCCAGTATATCCAATTGGGCCAGCACTGCCTGCGGGCCCCTGAGATCCTGCATTACCAGTATCACCTTTGGGGCCAGCACTACCAGTATAACCTCTACTACCTATGGCACCAGCTGGTCCCGATGGTCCGGCATCACCCGTTGATCCAACAATACCTCTTGGGCCTGCTGGGCCTTGCGGGCCGGTAGCACCGGCTGCGCCCGCATAACTTTTAATTGCTGCACCAGTAATTTTTTTGTTGGCACCATCTTGTACTACAGGAATAACTGTAGAGTCAGTCATTGCTCCTGCTGATGGTAGTTGTGAAATTTTAATTGTAGTCATATATTTTACTCAGTTTCAAGGATGTCGCCTGTTTCCGTGGTGAACTCAATTAAGTCTTCTGAATTGTTTTCAAATATTAAATCTGATCCCGACGGCACCGGAGCAAAAGTACTCCAGGGACGTCCAATTTCCGGACTTACTGTTCCTAGGTAGGTATTTAAAACACGATAGCCAATAGTACCAAACGCCTGACGCTCCAACGTAGCTAGATTAATCTTTGCTATTTTTCGTTGTTCTTTGGTAGACAGTGTACTAATTCCGTTGGCGGCCATTCTATCTTTCGTATTAATTGTAGTATTTAGCGCCGTTCAGAAATAAGAAAGCCCGCATAAGCGGGCTTTCAATAAGTTTATTTTATTCTGCGTTATCGTCGCATAGTGCTAATTGCTATAGCCTCTTCATCACTGAAAATAGGAACAGCATTGGACTTGTGCATAGTGCCAATGCCCAACATTTTAGTGCCTGTGTACTGAGGAATAGGCCTAGTAGAAGCGATGCCGTCTCCAGTGTTAAGGCTAGGAATGTGCCGAGTACTTCTGCCGGGTGGGGTACTTAACTTATAAGTTAATGGCTCTGCGTCCAACGCACGCCGACGCTTTTTCTCTTCTGCCTCAACTTCCCATTTCTTTTGCAGTTCTTTCCAGCTGGCATCAAGCTCTCGAGCCTTTCGCGCTTCTTCTGCATTACGAAATTTAACCTTGCCTTTTCTGCGGCCGTTTAAACTCAAACTGGGATGATGTAAGTGCATTGACATAATGTACGCCTATTATACAATTTTACCCAACACTGAGGAAATCAATCTGTCCAACTCTGCTTGGTAATCGTAGTTACCCACTCGACGTTTGAGCCAGATTGCCTCCACTAGTGCCTTGGCATCGTTGTGTGCGTCAACGGGCAATGCTCCGCGATTTTCTAATTCATCAAGCAGATCATCTGTGCCAAAATCTGTCAGACTGACGTCTACTTCGACTTCGGTGTATACAGTAGGCATTAGGCACCCCAAAAAGGACTATAAATTTCTTCGGACATTTCAACAGAATTTTCTGCCAAAAACTTGCGCTCACGTTCTGCAACAATACGTTCTTCGTCTAGCCATTGGTTAAACTCTTGTTCAAACTCTTTAATGTCTTTTTCGGTAAAATCTGCAGGATAAATCATAGAAATCTCCGTTGTTGAGCCACTATTATAGCACGAACCCGTTTGGTTGTCAAGTACTACTAAATAGTTAAAAAGGAACAAAATGGGCGAAATTTTCAAATTGATTGGGGATTTAGGGTTTCCGATTGCTGTAGCACTTGCAGGTGGGTACTTTGTTTTCTTGACCATTAAACTGCTATTGCAGGGTGTATTGGGTAGCATCAAAGGTATGGCTGGTATCATTACCGCCTTGGACAATCGTGTCAGAACTATGAATCACGATGTTGTACGTATTGATGCTGTTGTGTCAAATGCGCTGGGCCTACGCCCAGACGTTGACCGTATTGCTCGTGCCGATGGCAAGAATGACGCCAGGAGAGATTAATGAAACATTTCGGTTACGACTGGGATCTCGGTCCCGGCTACATTATTCCAGACGAAGAATTAAACACCAATAAATTGGGTTGGAAGCCGGGACAGTTTTGGCAAGTACAGCAAGCAGAAGATGGAAAGTTGTCGTTGCATCTAGTGGATCCGATTGTACAATTTGTATTAGATAAACCAGGAGATAACAATGAGTGAAATAGTAGAAGCAATTAACAAGTATGGGTTTCCTATTGTTATGGCCGTGGGTATGGGCTATATCATCAAATACGTCTGGGAATGGAGTACTAAAGAAGTTAAACCAGTAATCAGCGAAGCAAACACAGTTCTTATTGCTCTAATTGATCGTATCCGTATGTTGGACAACGACTTGATTCGTTTAAATCAAAAAGTAAACACAGTGTTACATCTACGTGGCAAAATGATCGAAAGCGATCGTGTTATGGAAACTGTTAAAGTTGAAGCACAGGCTAATAAGAAATTCCACGACGCTATAGACGAAGCAGATAGCATTGGTAGTAAAAAGATTGACGCTGCCGACAAGAAAACTGCTGCCGCCGGCGAAGGGTGATATTACTTTTCGTGAGCTACAAACTCACCGTTCCAGTTGTCACCTAGATCTTGTTGCTTCATAAAGTCGCAACGCTCGATCCAAATCTTGTAGTACTTGTCCATCTGTCCACCAAAGTTGCCTTTTAGCTTACCGCACATAGCGGCAGCTTCGTCAAACTTTTTCTGGCGGTACAAGTCGTGCATTACTTCGTGTGCTATTTTATCTCTGGTGTAATCCACACCCTTGGTACGTAGTACTGTATAGATTAAGTCTGCCACTGTTTTACCTTTTGGTTGTAGGTTGTCCAGCAACAAGTAGAAGAAATCATCCTTGGTTCTATTATACGTTTCTGCTCCGACAATGGCCAAAACTCCATAGGCCTTACAACGTGCTTCTAATCTTGCCGCAGTACTAACCATATCACCTAAGATGTCATAACTATGGCGTTCTGTGCTTCCCATTTCGCCGATAAAACCAATGCCACTGTTACAACCCCAGCCCATTGCCGCAGGTGGTAAACCTTGTGCTTCCATAACTTTAGTGTATTCATCTACTTTGTCCAACATCTCTAATCCTACGGCAACAATTGTACGTGCGTGGTTGGGGTCTTCAATGGGAGCACCGTGTATGTGCATACTTGCGTCGCCTACATACTTGATAATCATACCCTTGTTGTCCAACATCGGTTGACTGATAGCATCCATATAACCATTCATATACTTGCCCAGCCCGGCAACGTCATCGCCGTAGTATTCACCAATTGGTGTAAAGCCACGTAGGTCACTGAACATAACTGATACATCCTTACGTACACCGCGCTTGATTAAGTCTGGATCTTTTTGCAGTAACTCTACAACTTCTTTTGAACAGTAACCAGCAAACTGTTTCTTAATTGCTTGTTTCTGCAAGAATTCACTTACAAACTTAACACCATAAGCGTGAAGCATAACCAAAACAAGGCCCCCGACCGGAATAGTCGCGTCCACGAGCTGTAGGCCACTGCTATATGCGTATCCACATAAAGGTATAATAGAGCCAATAATAACAACACCTGCGCCAATACCAACATAAGTCCACCTTGTTAAAAACAATAATAAAATTCCGGCCAAGGCAATGCCAATCAGTTCGGCACCATCAGCCCAATCCGGACGCTGAATCACAGTGCCGTTTACCATTGTGGCAACAGCCGCAGCCTGCATATCCTGTGGCCATACACTGCCAATGCTAGTTGGTACGGGATTACCTAGTCCTGCTGCCGCAGTGCCTACTATAACAATAGCACCGCCGAAGTCTTTGGGCAAGTTCATTAGACTTACACTCTTAGATTTCTGACTCCAGTCAATCCAAATACGCCCCAGGTTGTCTGTGGTAATGGGACCAAACTTTGGTATACGCATTTTCTCTACACCATTTTCAGACAACTTAACCTGAAAGGTGCTGTCGCCTGCGGCTAGTCGTAAAGTTTCCATTGCCAGGCTAGGATATAGTTTTTCTTCAACACTGACAATCAATGGTAAACGACGATTTACACCATCCACTTCGGGCAGTGTATTAACAATACCAACACCGTAGGCATTGTTTTCTAACACAGGCACGTTGGCAATCAATCCTGGATACTGAACAATTTGATCTAGAAATTCAGGGCCTAATACAGCGGCACCCGGGTTCCTTGGACTATTACGTGTACGGTCACTGGGCACACTGGGCAATATAACTGGATAATGTTTTAGTGTAGATGCAAGCCGAGCATCCTGCCCGCTTCTGTCCGGGTTGGGCATAAGCACGTTAAACACAACCAAGCCAGCATTACGTGCATATAGGTCTTCAATGATCTTAGCGTATTCTCCGCGGGGCAAAGGCCATTGTCCAAATTTAGTAAGACTATCTTCGTCGATGTTTACGGTGTAGATGTTATTTTCCGTGGCTTCTTTACTGACAATTAGTGTATCAAAATATCGCAGTCTTACACTTTCAATGAAAGTAGGATCTGCAATTCTAACACCCAATACCAGCGCCAATGTAAGCAATGCTGTCCAAGGACTAATTAATATTTTTTTAAGGTTGTTCATTGATTTAATTATATGAAGGGTTTGTCGGTGTACAAGAATTGACTTCTATGGCCAGTGCCCAGGATACAGGCAATGCCATCACTGTACTGAATAAGACTCCAAGTTCCTGTTTTTTGGTTGTGGGTCAAATAAAAATTGCTAATATCATCTGCGCCTGCCCAGGCCGGTTGTTCTTTGTATTGTTCTCCTGTTACTGTTTCAATGATTGTTTTTAAATCAGAACAAACAACAGGCTTGTTAAGTTGTATAATTTCCCGGGCGTTGGCTATTGGGCTGACTAAGCAGAATAGGAACGCCAGTGCTAGGTTACGCATTTCTGGCTCCTTGTAAAGTAATATTTATAGGCTACTGCTCGAGGTAGTAGCACAATTAAAAACTTATCTCAGAAGCATAGCAACACTAAACGCATATAGCGGTATTGCTATTGCTGAAAAACTTATAAAAATTAAGGCTCTATCAATCAAGTCAGATTGCGCTTTAATTTTAGCATTTTTAATGTCTGCTTCTATTTTAGCACGTTCTTTATACAATCTGACACGTTCAGCCATCATATGATCCCAGACATCTTTGTTGCCTGAATATATTAACATTTCTTTAAGATCTTTTTCAGCATCACGCAAGGCTTTGCTTTGCATAGCAATTTGTATCGACATTGCCCTAATCTGTCCGTCAGTGAGAACATTTTTGCTATTCTGTGCTTTTATGTTGGCAGAGTGTATTGTATCACTGTTTTCAAAAAATTTGGCAAATTGCCCGTAGAGGCTGTTGACATCCTTGCCCAAAGCAATGGCTTTTTTAATATAGCCCACTGATTGCTGTGCGGCTGTAAACGCAATACCAATGGTGACAGGATCAAGCATTTTTCTTGGGCTCCTTATCCTTGGGCGGAGGTTTAGTCCATTCTAAACATACAACTCTACGATTATAAACATCGCCTGACCACGTCCACTTTACACATCTAGGCTGATCTAGTACTGCACCAAGCATTATTAATAGTCCAGAAAACATCATTGGCCTTGTACCACAGTGATCTTGGCACATCCGCCGGCAGTGGCACAATTAAATTGGATGGCGTATGTTTGTGGTGAGGACCCAGACTGTGACAATGACAAATCAACTGGCATTCCAGTTAATCCTATTTTAGTTGAATGGTTCCCTGAACCTTGTTGTAGCACATCTACATTTTTTTGGCCGCCAGTCAACGTAATCTCGGCATAGTGATTACCAGAGTCTTTTTGCTGTAGCAACACACTATTGTTGTTGTCTTGGATCTTTACGTAGGCGCCCTTATAACCGCCGGTACTTTGCTGTGTAATGTTGGCATTATTTCCATTGCCTGTTATAGCAAGTTCGGTATAGTTGACCATTGTGCTAGCATTGCCTGTTTGATTTATGCTAACGTTATTATTAGAACCGTTGCCTTCGTAACGAACAGCATTGTTTCGGGTGCCAGATTGATTTACCGAAATAGTATTGCCATTGCCAATTTGTTCTATATAGACCTGAGTGTTATTGGTAGTACGATTAACAAAGGTATTACGTCTAGTAGTCCATTGTGTATCTGGGGATATTGCCACACCCGACTGTCCACCACAGCACAGACTAGGTGCCGCAGGTGCCGCTGTTTGTCCAGCAGTCAGTGGCTCAGTGGAATAATTACTAGCATAACTATTAGCTTGTGCCATTGTGGGGTTCAGTGTGCCAGTCCAGGTCACCCCGCTGGTGTTAGCCATACCAGAACTACCGCTGAATAGTTGTCCTGTATCGTTGTCATTGCCTACAAAGAAGAAATAGTCTGAGCCCATATTGACAATATGACCAGTGCCCATATTTGTTTTGGCAACACCATTACTGCCATATTGTACAGCCAGCCACGGATTGTTAGCATCTTTATGTTCGTTAGACTGGAACTGTATATAATCACCTGCGGCCCATTGTATTTGTCCACTGGTCCACGGTATTTTATACGCCGTTCCTGGATTCTTGCTGTAGATTTGACAGGTGCTTGTAGTAGTACAAGCACTAACATTCCATTGACTATCCGCAATCTGGTATCTGCCAAACTTAATATCAGTGAGTGCGGCAAAAGCATTACCGCATAACAATAGTAGCAATAAGAATATTGTTTTCATCATTTAACATTTCTTCGCAGTCCCGAGTTTTGCTTTATGTAAACAACATTGCCACCGGGCGATCCGTCGCCAATCAATTCAGACGCCGCAGAATCATTGTGAACTACAGTGATTAAAGTATTTGATGAATAACCTTGTGTTTTTACTTCGGCATAATGTTCGTTTTCTGTGTTACGGTATGCTATGCCCTTACCTCTGGCTGACAATTCGCCTTCGCTTTTTTCCCACAGAACGCAAACAGTTGTTGTGGCGTTACAACTTGTATCTATTTTGTAACTGTTGGCTGCAATAATCTTTGCTTGCTCTTCGGTATCTTGTTTTTTGATTTTCTCACCTAGTCTACGTGCTTGCTCTTGCTCTTCTTGTTCTTGATCTTGATCTTTTTTAGTTTTACCACTTTGCGTATTAATGGCTCGCACAATCTCCATTGGCTTTACAATGATTAAGTTATTTGATATTTTTGATTCAGTCATATTCATTACCACAGGCGGCGTAGGCGGCAAATTGCTACTTGCCACAAACGTTCCTTGGAATGCGTGATCCAATACAACCTTGCCCGCTGATGTTTCTACTTCAATACTGCCCACACGGCATTTGTTTTCTTCTAGTTCGTATTCTTTTACTTTTTCGCCTTCTTTACAACTAGGAACTAACACTATCAATGACTGTCCTGTTTCGTCAACTGTCATTGTAAAATCTGTGCCGCGAACGGCAACACTGGCGGTGGGTGTTTTTATTGCTACCTGCTGTGCATTTGTTTTTGCTATTTGACCGCTGGCATAGCGGACGGTGCCCATACCCACTTTAAGTGCTAACTTACCTGCATCGCTTTTCTTTGGATCAAAGACAAAATCATCAATTAGAAGGCGACTGTTTTCTGTTATTTTTACTTTTGTATCATCTACAAAGGATAATTGAACACTGCCATTTTTTGTAGTGTAGATATCGTTACTTTCGATACCGGCGCCTTTGGTACCCGCAACTTTATCTTTGCCGCGAGTTATTTCTCCGGGTGCCCCTGTTGATTCGGCCACATTGCCAATGCCCGCCCAGGCACTAGCACTTGCAAATAAGCACAAAAATAACACAAGACTACGCATATTACCTTGCTATTGCGGTTCTTGGATTTGTTATTGTACTGGCACTGCTGGTACGAACAGTGATGGTGTTATTGTCACCGGTGGTTTTAATGTCAATAGTGGTATCGTTAGTACCTTGCTGTTGAGTCATTATGCTGTTGCTACTACCACTGATTATTTGTTTTAAGAAATGTCCATTGGCACCACTGGCATCAAACTGTTCAATGTCAAGTTTATTGCCACCGCCCGTGATACTAATGTCACTTATACCATTGGAACTTTTTAAGTCTTTGGTAATAACGTTAGTGCTACCCGTAATAGCCAAAGTACTTTGGATATCACTGCCAATGATATTTTGAACAACGGTGTTACTATCACCAGTGATAGTTTCAGTGATTTTGTTACGCAAATTACTTGCGTTGGTACTATCGCCCACTGTTAACTTAGTGCTATTGTTATTGCCGGTAACAGTACTGGTATACTCGTTATTATTACCTTTAATATTGTATTGGCCTAAATTGTTATCGCCCTTTTGAATCATCGCGACGGTATTGCTATTACCGTTGATAGTAGCATAGTTGGTATTACTTGCTGTGACATTGGCAATACCGCCGACAGTGTTAGTGCCGCCGGTTTGCTCTATTGTCACAGTATTGGTGTTACCAATCTGTTCAATGTAAACTTTGTTAGGGCCCGTGGAAGTATTTAATACTTGCGCCATACCTGATCCTGTTAGCAATAGTAATGCTAACCCTGAAAGCACCTTATTATATTTTTTATAATGCTTCATCTAATTTCAATAATTAGTTATTGTTCCTAATTATTCTCCTTGGGTTGTTTGCTACCTGCAAACCTAACTTTCGACCTACTACGCTTTTAGATATTTGCCAGACTGTAGGTCACTTGTCATCTGGCAAACATATTTTATTTTTCTTCTTCTCCAAAGATTTTAACTGCAAGTCCTGTGACTTCGTCTTTAATTGTGTATGTGAGTCCTGTGACTCGCTTAGTAAATTTTCCCCAGAAACCTTCAGTTTCAGTTCTTTCATTATTTTTGCTGACGTTGGGCTTAGGTGGTGGGGCTGTAACTTCGGTGGTGTCTTTAGGTGGGGCTTTCTCTTGAACCAACTCATTCTTTTTCTCCTCCTGTTTAAAGTTCCAGTGCCCTTTACGAGCACCTTCGCGAATGGTATCTACAACGGCTGCCTGTATAGCCAGGCTAGTTGCTTTGTTAATGCTTTCATTGATGCTTGCTCCAATCTCAGCTTCAACTGCACTGGTGCCATCTTGGGCAAATCTCAACAAGCCTGCTTTGTCCATATAACTTAGTACCGTCTTTGTGACGGTTACACTGGTTAGTACTTCTCCGGTGCTAACACTTACTGTTCTTAAATTAACTGTAACAGTATCGCTTTGGTATTGTGTACTAGTACCAATGCCCAATACCCTTACACCACTGCCACCAGTTAAGGTATTCGAGTCATAGCCAACGATGCCGCCTTCAACAATGACGCCGGCAAATACCATTGGTGGTAAAGGTTGAGCATCGCGTCCTTGGTATTGCTCACGTGCTTGGCGTATCATCTGTCTTTCTTTAATGATATTATCCAAGCCAACTCTTTCTAGTACAAGAAACCATTTGGCGTCGCCTACATCTTGTAATGCTTTGATTAAATAACTTTCTGCACCTTGTGTGACTGCTGAACTTAAACTGGCAATGTTTTGAATGCTTTTACGCTGGCCTGTTTTGTCTGTAAATCCGTAGACAGCAATAGTAATTGGACCACCTGCAGGCGCAAGCAATTTGTTGTCATCTTTTTTTAGATAAACATTTTGCTCCACAATCGGTTCGTCAAATTGGTTGCCCGTAATTAACTTACGAGTACTGCTACTTATAGCACACCCCGATAATATTGTCACCGCCAGTAATAGAAATAATATTTTTTTCATTAGAAATAGAACGTCCCTGCTGGTACTTTCATAGTAGTATTTTGTGAAGGGTTGCTATTATTTGTAATATTAATAATAATCAGACCGTTGTCAGATCCGTCACCTAATTTCCAAGTAATAGTGTTGCCTCCTAAATCCGGAATAGACCCACAAACAATACCTTTGGTTGTACAGGTTGATCCTTCACCAAACATACTGTCTGTTAATTGTTTTGCTAATTGGCTATAAATCCTTGCTTCTAAATTAGCCAAGAATTTTGCTTGGGGAGTGTTTAATGCTTCAGCTTCTACCTTTGCTTTTAGTGTGTCGGACAGTGCTTTATTTTTATCTTTTTGTAGATCTTCTAATTGTTTTAGTGTTAGTACGTGACTACTGTACCCTGATCCACTGAATGCAGGACTATTAAACTGATGTGACAATTCGGCTCCGTGACTACACACGGCAACTAATAGCGCAGCCGAAATGAAAAGTTCTTTGACTTTTTTGATCATTGTACATCTCCTTACACTTATTTACTAGTACTTCGTCCGAAATTCTAATGTATTATTGTGCTAGATCAAAAAAAAGCCCTACAATGTAGGGCTTTTATACAGTATAAAGTAGGTTAATTCAACTGTTTAATACCTTAGCAACACTATTCATTACGCTGGCAATACGACCAATGTCACGAAGTTGTTCCACAGTATAGCCTTCCTTTTTGAGTGTTTCATAATGTGCTTTCACACAGAAATGACACTTTCCAACAATACTAGCTGCCAGACTAAATGCTTCAAAGTTTGATTTGGTAGTTCCACCGTGGCTTGCAATGGCATTCATACGCAACTGAGCAGGCAATCCCTTAAGGGCAGGATCATCGGCCATTTCAACGTAGGGATACCATACGTTGTTCTGTGCCATAATGCTAGCGGCTGTCATTGCACTGTCAGCAAACACAGGAGCATCTGCTAGCAAGACTGCAAGGACTTTACCGTTGCCGGTTGCGGCCAATGCGGCTACAGCACAGCCCATAGCAACATCCGTATCCAATGTACTACGCACCAGAACAGCATCAAGATTTAACTTGGTGTCCTTTGCGTAGTCGGGCAATGCACCTTTAATTGCATCAATAAATGACATTATAGCGTCTCTCCGCCTACAGTACGGTTACAAGCACATAGTTCGCCAGTTTGTAGTGCATCCAATACACGAAGTGTTTCTTCTGGGCTACGACCAACGTTCAAGTTGTTGACAGTAACGTGTTGGATAACGTTATCTGGGTCAACGATGAATGTGGCACGTAATGCCGCGCCTGCTGGAGCATAGAATACACCAAGCTGGTCAATCAGTGACTTGTTCCAATCGCGAGAGGTGTCTGCAAACTGATTGTGTGTGATCTTAATAAGATCTGGATGACTTTTTTGCCACGCAACTTTGCAAAACTCGTTGTCTGTGCTGCCTGTTAACAGAACTGCGTCACGGTCTTCAAAGTCTTTAGACAATTTGTCGTAGGCCACAATTTCTGTAGGGCAGACAAAGGTAAAGTCTTTAGGATAATAGACAATCACTTTCCATTTGCCCGGGAAGCTGTTTTCTGTAATGTCAAAGAATGCATCTTCTGGCTGGCCTGGCTTAACGCCTGTGACTGTAAATTCGTCTAATTTATCACCAACTGTTTTCATTTTGTTTTTCCTTCAAGTTAAGTTATTCTTAAATTGTACACTACTAGTGCAGGAAAAACAACTTTTTTGGAGAAATTACTCAATGACTTCGGGGCAACAATGATAAAACCTTAATAAGAATTCTGTCATTATTATCCCATTTGGTACCCAAAATCGTATCCGGTTTAAATGAAATTCACATCTCAGCTGATTTTCAACTATCCATTCGACAACAGCGATGCGATTTATATCGTGTGTGTAAATGCAATATTGTTTCATAAAACGAAACTATTTGCAAATTTATTCCGTTTTAAAGGTACCGTTGAACATAGGGTGATTGTATTCGGCTGGAGTGCTACTAAAAACGTGCAACGGTAATACAAACAAGTCGGAGTCGCCGGTACTAAAATGATGCGGAATCATCTTATCTAGTAGAAGTACCATCCCGGGTGTTAGATCGTAATCTACAGTACGACCCGATGCTCCAATGTGACTTGTACCTTGCCCTGCAAGAACATAAACTACTCGAACTGTAGAATGTATGTGGTGAGCTTGCTCGCTGGAGTGTGGGGGAATCATTAACATTTGCCAGGTTGGGTCACCGATACGATTTGGGTTAATCAATTGCTTAGAACTGCATCCATTAATATAGGGCAAGTCTGTATATCTGCTAAATGTGCTGGATCTAGTTTCTGGACGATAGCCAAAAATTTCAATGCATACGGTGTCGCTGTAGAAATCTGCATCTTGCGTTCCGGCATATACTGTGTTGTTATCTTTGATAAACCAGTAACTATTGTATTTGTTAACAGGTATGTTATGTTGCCCTACATATACTCTATAGGCGTAAAGATCGTGGTCCTTTGACTCGATAATTTCGGGCGTTGAAATGTTGTGAAACGTGTAACCTAGCATTGTTCTTTCCAATCTAAAATAATATTTACCATAGTGAAGTTTGGGCAATTTTTTTGGGTAGTTATTGTTCCATTAGCTGGTCAACAAACTCTAATAGAAGTTTATGATGTCTAGTTTCGTGCCACTTTGATTCTAGAAAAGGTTTGTTATACCAAAACTTTTCGCTTTCTGGGTGTGGCCCGATTAATCCAATCCGTCCTTGTATTACTGCGGCAGGATCCCCGTTGGCGTAAGAGCCTATTGTGGTGAATTTAGTTGAATCCCCAAGTATTGAGCAACCATCATAAAAGAACATTTGTTGCTTAGTTCCTTGCCAATCGATGTCTGCTGTGGTCCCAAAACTACGACGAATATCAGCAGTAGGTTGTTTAATGTATTGTTCTATTTCTATACCATCTAGTATATCAAAATAGTTTGGGCCTGCCCAGTAAGCACCCATACAAATGCCTAAATACCGCCCGCCTCTTTCAATATAGTCGGCCACGTGATTGGCAGTCTTGCGCTTAAAAAATCCAAAGTATGTGTCTGCATCTCCAATACCACCGGGAAATGCTATCATATCTATATCATCAAAGAATTCTTTATTGATTTGCTCTTCGTTAAAGAGTTTAAAACTGTAGTGCGGATAAAGCGCAGACAGCATTCCGTTGCAACATTGAACGGAGCACATTGGATGTCGAACATATAGAGCTATTCGACCCTTCATAGTGATATTTTCATAACAATGTTATTTAACAAAAAAAAAGGCCCCGGGGGGCCTTTTTTAGACTTAAAATTAGAAACTAACTTTTAGTCCTGCTGTAGCACGGTTACCATCAAATTGGCTAACACGATCTTGACCCATTTGACGTGTTAGGTCTAAGCCAAGGCTAACAGTTTTAGTAACTGGAAGACTAGCGCCAGCGCCAACAACTAGAGCGTAGCCATCGGCACCGCGTTGGTTGTTAATAAAAGCACCGCCGCCTTTGACAGCAAAAGAAACTGCACCAAGTTTGGCAACTTCACGACTAGCAATTAGGCTATAACGATCTTGATCGTTTGTGCCTTTAGTAGCACGATCAAAACCAGCTGTGACACCCAAGGCGCCAAGTTTTGTTCCGACGGTGATACCAGTGGCTTCTCTATCGTTGCCTGCATAATCGCGAGCATAATTTAAGCCAAGTTCAGCGGCACTGGCTACACCAGCTGCCAATGCAATCGTAGTTGCAATAACAAGTTTTTTCATATATTTCCTTTTAAAAAGTTACACGGGTTTAACCCCGATGCAACCTTATTATATATGCAACATTTGGTAAAGTCAATGAAAAAGTCACCAAAAAATAACAATCTTTAAAGTTATAACCCTAGTTAAACAGGGATATACTCAATACCTGTAGTGGCCAATCCTACCAAACCAATGGCAGTCTCAAACGATGGTAACTCGCTGGCAGTTAGCAATACGTCTGCTTGACTGTATTTGTTAGTGCTCATCCAGGTTAACAAACTTTGTGTTTCGGCATAGGTAGCATTTGTACCCATAACGTTTTTGTAAACGTGCTTGATGAATGTCTCATCGCTAACGCCACCAGCGTCTGCTTTGTAAACATCTGTGGCCAATAATGCTGTGGCCAATTGTTTGTTGGTCCAGCCCGCATCGGCTAAAGCAATACCAATTCCTGTGTAGGCTTTGGTAACGTCAGACACGCCCAGCGCGGCTGCCAACAATGCATAAACATCACCGGCACGACCTGTGGCATCAAAGGCAATAGCCTTGTCGGTGAACACAACACGTTCGTGGTTGGCAAGATTAAACTCAACGTTAGTGGCCAACGTGCTGTCTAATTCAATTTTACCGGCAGTTTTAGTTACAGTATATTCTGTACTGGCACCGCCCATTGTATAAGTGTCAACGCCTGTGGTACCAGTAACATCTACAGTAACATCCACAGTGCCGTCGCCAACACGACCTGTGCCCACTACGCCAAATGTAGCAATCTTACCCAGCGTACCCACAGTGGCCACTGTAACAATTAAGTTATTAGTCGAAGTACCACCCAGTGATGTACCTGCTAGTGTAATGGTGTCACCGGCCGCATAACCGCGACCGGCACTGGCGGCTAGTTCGTCTAATACCACGGTGTAAACACCATTGGTTTTCGTTACATCAAAAACTGCGCCATCTCCCGATCCGCCGGTTAAACCTGAAACGTTTTGATACGTTGCGTTAACGGGCTTATCTTTAATTGTAATAGTTGTAGTCATAGGTTTTCCTTTTTAATCATATGATCCTACGATTATACACACTTTGGCAAACAAAACTTGTGCGTGTACGCACAAGTTTGACACGATAGTTTGGAAATTTACCCAAAAGAAAACCCGCCAAGGCGGGTTCACTGCTGGTTACGCAAATCCAGCGACACGTTATCTTGTGCCCGATTAATCCCAATATTTACTGTTGTCTAGACTGTCCCAATACTTTTTGTTGTTGCGATTAATGAAATTTTTAGTAAGATATTTGGCCATTCCCATATATCCCATCTTTTTAAATCTACGACTGTCTTGACCAAAGTGATGTCTGACAATCTTAAATTTTCTAGGGCTATACATCCTTGATAGAAAATAATCTTCTGAGGTCGAAAATTGTTCAGGGAAGCCGCCGTATTCTTCAAAACGATCTCGACGTGTTAACATAAATGCTCCCACAGCAAAAGGACTAAAGAACTTTAAGGTGTGATTAATTAGATTAAATGCAGTGAACCCAATCTTTGCTCTCGGGTCGCTATCGTAACATTTAATATTCAACCCCACAAGATCCAAGTTCTTAGATTCAATTGCATCAACGGCATCTTGAATAACTGTGTTCTTAAAGAAGCGAACATCGGCATCAATGAATAAAATATACGGAGTAGTAACCAGACGTGCTCCGTTGTTCTTGGCAATGGAAACAGGCCCGCCGTCAATGATTTCAATATTTAATCCAGCACTATTATCCTGTATGACTTGTCTGGTATTGTCAGTGGAGCAATCAGCAATGATGATTCTGGTATTACCAATTTTTTGTTCGCGTAACGAGTCTAACAAATGATGAATATAATTTTCTTCATTCTTGCAAGGCACTACAATAGTAATTTTGTCACTGAGGGTTATTGTCTTATACATCGTCCTTCTACCTTAAAATTTTTAAACTTTAGATTCCACTTGATCGTGCTTAGGACTTGCTCGCAGGTTTTTTGATCCGAGAACTGTAGCTCTATTCTTCCCGGTTGATCCTGTGGATCCGTTAGGTGTACTGCTATCAATATCATCAGCCACATTATCCTTCTCCTTAGTCCAAGTTATGATCTCCCAACTACCGTTCCAGTGTTCTACCAGTGCGGTACACGATTCAACCCAGTCGCCATCATTCATATAGACAACACCGTCTATCATTTTTATTTCGGCGTGGTGTATGTGTCCGCATATCACTCCATCAAATCCACGCTTCTTACAATATGCCGCTAGATTTTTTTCAAATTGGAATATAAAATCTACGGCTTTTTTAACTCTGTGCTTAAGAAACTTGCTAATGCTAAAGTAACCAAAACCCATACGATGACGTATCCAATTATACCTGGAGTTGAGTGTAAGAACAAAGTCATATGCTTTATCTCCCAAGAATGCTATCCACGGCGCCAATCTTGTTATGCCATCGAATAAATCTCCGTGGGTAACCAAGTAGTGTTTGCCATCGGCACCTATGTGTTCAATTTGATTATGTATTTCCACCAAACCAAAACTGAAACCGTAGGGTATCATTGGTCTTAGAAATTCATCGTGGTTACCTGCTACATATACAACACGAGTACCGCGCTTGGCGTGACCTAACACCCTGCGAACAACATTGGTGTGACTTTGTTTCCACCGCCATTTGTTTTGTTGTATGCGCCAAGCGTCTATAATATCACCTACTAGGTATAGTGTATCACAGGTATTATGCTTGAGAAAATTATTGAGTTTATCCGCTTGACAGTCTTTAGTTCCGAGATGCACATCACTAACAAAGATTGAGCGGTATGTTTTCATATATCATATTTACCGCCCAATACGTTGCAATTCCGTTACAGTTTTATTACACAGTAAAAAGAAAACCCGCCGAAGCGGGTATCTGATTTTCTGTTACGAGGTATGTCTTACCCTAGGCTGTGTTTTCACGCGGCCAATGCGAACTGTGAGTCGTTTGCGGTTACTTTGTTTTGCTTCTGCGGCCGGGAATCCCCAACCCTAACGGCTTCTACATTGCCGGACTGTCCATTTCATTACTCTTGACCCAATCGATATCTATGTCAGGCCCATCATAAAAAGACTATGTAACATACTATTGCCAGTATACTTACAAAGTTAAAAACACCACATACTACTTGGTATACGTATTCTTCGCCTTTGTTACCCATAATATCTCCTTATGGTGGACCTGCCGGGAACTGCCCCCGGGTCTTGAATCCTTTTCAATCTACTTCATACAGTCTTAAACTACATTATATATTTATTTTTGGGCGGCGTCAATCGCTTTGGTGACAATGTTGTAGACCTGTGCATACGTATCTGTAATTTGATCCAATTGTTGTTCTGTGACCAAATCATTATCCTCTAGTAGAACCAGGTCACGAGCTAGATTTTCTTGAAGATTTTTTAGTTGGTTTTGATCAGGTTGAGACATATTATGACCACATAACCATATCGTAATAGTCTTTAAACAATTCAATTGATTGTTCTTTAACCAAAGCAAAATGCTCAACGGACCTAGGATTGGTCATTATATCTTCTGCAGACTCCCCGTACCATAGACGAGCCGGGGAGAACCAAGTATTTGGCTTTCTATATTTTTTCATTTCTTCTGTTAACTTGGCAGCAACTCGCTTAGCCGATGCTGTAGTCCAACAGTCGTTGCGCCAGGTCTTTTCCACAGAGTCAAAGTTTTCTGCAGGATTATCATCAAATACAAACCCATATTTTTCTGCATTTTTGTCAAACTCAGACTGTATGGTATATTTAGATTTTTTGTCTCCGGGGCCAAATAGCCCCAATGGCACAAAATTAATAGAGTGCAATTTATTTTCAACAAACCATCTAGCGGTTGTCACGACGTGATTTTTTGTTTCGTGTGGCAGGCCAACAATAAAATTGGTATGCATCGGAACCTTGTTTTGCCATATGTTGTGATATAATTCAGGTATGTACTCTCTGGCGTGTTTACCGCTCCAGGCCTTGCCTACAATTTTACTGGCCTCGGGGTGCAAACTTTCAATTCCGTGATAGGCACCAAACAAGCCAGCCTCCTGTAACATATAAGGAACGTCTGGATATCTTTGCAGTAAATCTGCTCTTAGGTATGTAGCAAAGTTAATTTTAAAAGGCAACCGTTGTGTCATAGCGTGGAACGCCGCCATCTTGGTTTCGGTATCATTGAATGTGTCATCTAAAATATAGTAGCCAGTAGTCTTAAACTTTTCGTAGTTGTTTCGCAACTCGGCCTCTAGTCGATCCATTGATCTGATATAATCTAGTTTTCCTTTTCCAAGGTGTGGGTACTGGCAAAATCTACAGGCAAAAATACAACCCCTGCTCACATCCAACGGTAATGGTTCCCCGGGTAATATAAAATCTTGTTCAATGAACATAAAGTCATCCGACTCAATGTTATACGTGGGGTTTCTAGCAGTGTCATAAACCATTCTAGGTTTTGCAATGTCCCCGGGAAACTCGGGCCAAGGAAACTGCAATGATCCAATTGGGGCGGGACCTTTTTCTTTAATATAGTTAAGGTACTCTAAAAAGATATCTTCACTGGCCGCAGTGTAGCTCATAACTGTAGCATCTATTAGTCCGTAACCAGATATCTTGTCACTCATATATCCACCAATGACAAATTTAATCTGTGGATTTTCTTTTTTTATCAAATTGAGCACACTTAACAAATCTTCAGAAATACGCTTATGGGTTCCGTCGCTGTGCTCTGTTGTAGTCTGCATCAAGAACGTCGAAGACAGCGCAATAATTGATGTGTCTTTTGTGATAAACTTATTAATTAGTTTGTACAGTTTCTTTTCTCTAAAATGGGTTATAAAATCCAATACTTGACACTGGTATCCATTTTTTCTAATCCAGTGTGCAACCTTGTACGGGCCAATATACCGCATTAAATATTTTACATCTCGCGGTTCGCCGTTCAGAAAAATTACATCCATTTAAATATACCTTGTTAATGATTTATTTATAGTGGATTACTTCGGGCCGGTGTTTTCCATTTTTCAGCTAACGCGGCAACCAATTCTTTAACTGTTGCCAGTTTATGCTGTCGCATAAATTTAATAATCTTAATGGCGTGTTCTCTATCAGGGCCTGCACTGGGTTTACGTGCATTGCTCAATTCGTTGGCCAATCCCTGTGCGGCATTTTCTCGATCGTAGTCATAGCTCAGACCATATCTAATCTGGTCTGCTTTCTTGCTTAATTGACTTTTATCATTGGCACTGAGCAATTCCATCCAAGGCATTAAATATCCTCGGTGTCTGCTGACATAACCTTTTGAAGTATCTGGTCCAGTTAAAACAGAAACATCGCCTTGGTGCCTTGGGTCAAAGTTTCTCCAGGCTACAGGGTCGGTGTAAAAATGTGTTTGAATACCTTGTCGTTTGGCTGCAATTAAAGTTTTTCTACCCCAGGCACGTACATCTGTGCTGGCTTCAGGTTTAACATAAACGTGTATGGCGGTAACACCACCAATTGAGATACTAGGATCTTTGCTAAACACACGATCTTCTGCTTCGTGTGTCCTGTGTGATGCTTTTGCTGGATCACGGTTCTCCCAATAATCCACAGGCTTGGAAATATAATGATTATTAAACCAATTGCCATCTAGTACAAACAAGACAGCAGAGTCGCCTATGTAGTTGGTGTGATATCCACCTTGGCGTGTTCTGGTTGTGCTTAAAAAGTAATGGTAATCCTTGGGTGCATATTGTTGCTCAATACTGCCCAATGTGCTACTTAATTGAAACTGCCCTGAAGTCAGAATCTTTAAAGCAGATGTAATATTGGTGTAGTGGAAAGCAGTCCTGCTCAGGCTTTCAGAGACTGGCCTACGATCCTCTACTTGTCCATCTAATTCAAAAAGTTCGTTAACTCGCATCAAGTATTTACCGTTTGGCACACTTGAGGCAATCAACAAATTATTTGTCGTAGGGCTTTAAAAAGTCATCGTTGGCACTGTCTTCTTCAAATTTGGACCAATCGTATGTGGCCACGGCGTGTGCCCAAAAACCGATTAATCCAAAAATCAAAACCAACAGTAATAGATTACTGAGCGCAGGTACGAGTTCTTGTAATTGTGCCATCTGAATGTTGTGTCTCTGTCCACGGAGTACAATTTTGGCTAGTGCCGTAAACTTGACCGGGCTGTTGTTGTATAATCACCGGGGGTTGTTGCACAATAACAGGGGTTTGGTTACGAGCTATTTCATAGCCAATTACGCCACCAATAATAGTCGGGGCAATCCACATCCAACCATTACTTCCTCTGTGCCAGTGACCGTGGTGACCGTATTGGGCACGATACCCGTGGTGCGGTGACATTGTGGCATACTGCGCCATTGCTGGCACACTTGTCAAAAGAGCCAAGGCTAATACAATTTTTCTCATTGAAACCTCCTAAGGTATACTAATATAACGTATTTATAGCACACTTGGTTGACAACTGCAGAGATAAAAAAAGCCCAGACTAGCTGGGCTCTTGTCTTGCACTAACGCAATTACTCTGCCACTGCGTCTTTGGCGCGGGCTTTGATAGCGTCCAGGCTTGGCTTGGTAGCCTTAGCAGGCTTTGCGGCCTTGGTTACCTTGACAACAGAAGCACCGTTGTACTTGGCGTCGGCAGCGTCGATGGCCGCTTTGTAGTCGGCACGAGCATACAGCTCAGTACCTTTGAGGAAAGTTGCACACTCGCCTTTGCTAACAGCCGAGGGCATCTCCACGAGCTCGATCTCATCGTGACCGGTTTTTTGCAAAACCTTAACACGAGCCATATCGTTTGCAAAGCGAACTTTGAAGTCGCCACCGCAACGTGAAACACCAGTAACTTTGAAAGATTTGTCATTTGACATAACGCACACTCCTATGAGTTTAGTTGATAAAAATGTTGCTAGTTGCAACGTACTCAAATTATAGCTGACTTTACTTCGAATGTCAACCACTTTTTGATCTTTAATAGCCCGATTTTTCCCGAATAGCCAACACTTGGCCAAACGCTTCAAACACGGCCTTTGCGGTTGCAAAGTTGTCAGGGCCGGGCATAGTCATTGTGGTGACTTGACCGATGGTGGCATTAGAACCGCCGCCCAGAGGACGATTAACGCGAATTGTAACTTCCCACAGCTTAGACATACTTTACTCCTTTTTGCTTACTATGCTAGTATTATAACACACTTCGAACTTCTGGTCAACCGTTTTATTGTTGTTTTTACAACATTATTGGATGGCCTTGCGTAGCACAATTTCTTGTTTGGCAAAGGCCTGAATCTCCCAGGGCTGTTCTAGGTAAGGGTAGTTGGTGGCGTAGAACTTGCCTTTCCACTTTTTACCTTTGGGTGTGACTTTCAAAATACCTTTGGCAAATTGAGAGACGTGGGTCAACTCGTGTGCCAGGGTAACACCCATTGCTACTAAATCCTTAACAGGCCTAATCACAACCAGGTACGTGTCAATTCCTGTTAAGGGAACGGTGGTGCCTTGGTCTTCCAAATCACTGTCCAATATAATGTGCAACAATTTTTTACTTTTTGTAAGTTTCAATTGCTCCAACATTGAGGGCAAAAGAGCCTCTACAAACTTTTTGTGTTTTGTACTACCCTCAACATAAAATTGCATCATCATCCTTTTTGCTTACTATGCTAGTATTATAGCACGTTTGGGCGGGTTGGTCAACCGAAATTTTGTTGTTTTTTTGCAACACCAAAAGTAGTACTAAAGTATTACTTTTTTAGTCGGAATTTTTGTAGTACTTTATTAGCATCAGAGGTATCACCGACCCCTTCGCTGTCAATGATGTCTAGTACCTGCTGTTCAAGTTCTGCACGGGCACGGGCAATCAGCTCAAGTGCGTAGGCCATATCATCACTGTCACTTTGGTCCCAGAATCGCTCGAGTTCTTCGTTGCTGGTGTTGAGAATGAATTGCAGATTGTTGCGATCCCAATCATTGAATGACTTAAAGTTTCCCATATTAACTCCCTGTGGACAAAAATAGAATTGCCGGGTTGATTGAACTTTGCGTAAACGCCTCAATAAAAATATGATGGTTGTCTTTGCTGTTGCGGATCGCAGAGTCCGCGGCTACATACAATGCCTCCCAAGTGTTGCCAGTAACTGGAACAACAACGTCTTCACCGCCCAATGGTCTTTGTACACAACTTCAGTGGCACCGGTGTAAGGATGTTGGGCCTTAAGGTCGTCAACTTCGTAAACACTCCAGACGGCGCTCGCACCCAATTCTTGGCTGACATCACTGTAGTGATTGCTCTTAGCGTCAAAGTCTTGGTTGTCTTGTTGGTATGCACCAGCTAGGCCTTGCTCCATATCTCTAATGGCCGCGGCCAACTTGTCTGTGATGGGCTCCCGCACCACACCGCTGAGTGTGTCGTGGACACCGCGCATCTCACACAAGGCGTTATGAATGGCAGTAAACTCTTTGGCAGTTAATTTGACATCAGCGTACATAATTAGGCCACCTTCTTGAAGTAACCGTAGGGCAGACCTACGCAAAAACAGAAATACTCAAAATCACCATTGGCGCCTTCGGCGTCCATCAACCAGGCAATCACTCGCTCGCGGTTGGTACCGGTGTGCATCAGGTTGGTAACACGGTCTTCAAAATCTACAATGGCTTTAGCCTCGGCGGCCCGGCGCTGGATAGCTTCGCGCTCGATCACAAGGTTCAGATAGCCAAACTCCTTGAGGAAGTCAGCTTCGGTCCAAGTGGAGGTATCAACGCCACGTGGGCGAACACCGTAGGCATCCTTGTACATATCCCAAAATTGGCACTGCATCTGTTCCAACACGGACATCTCTTCCCAGCTTTTGAAATCTTCCATTTTGAACTCCTTTTTGCTTACTATGCTAGTATTATAGCACTTTCGGGCAGTTTGGTCAACCGTTTTTTGTTGTTTTTTTACAACCCTACGCTCTTTTTAATTACGTAACGGGCAATTTTCTCGTCAAAGTACATACGAACGCCATCTTTAACGGGATCTTGTACTACGATCTCACCTAGCTCTGTGGCAAGAGCTTGAGTGAAATTAAGTAGGATAGACCGAGTGTCTTCCATTTGATCCAGTGGATCTCGGTCTAGAATCGCTTGGTAATCGTTGATTAGTTTTTCTATGTTTTGATGAATCATTATTAGACTCCTGTGTGAAAAGGATTACGTCGACGCAAATGAGCCACAGCGGCTTCTTTGGTTTCAAAACGTCCACTGATGGGCGTTTGGTGTGCGCCACGTACAATGTACCAACCACCCAATAAACCGTTATAGATAACTTTCATATCAATTGCTCCAAAATGCTTCGCTGTCAACCCGGCAAGCCCAAGGTGTGTCAGCATCAATTTCTACGTCTTTACCTGTCATCAAATTGCGAACAGTGATCTTGGGTGCAACATAAGTATCACGAGCAACAATGCTCAGGTCACCAGCTGACCAACCTGCCTTTTTGCAAAGACGAGTGCGAGTAGCACGGGCGGCACCATAGCTCTTGTATGCACGGCTCTTGTTAGGACCGTCTGTAACAATAAGACCGGTACCTTTTGCGACGATTACGTATGACATATTTGACTCCTTTTTGCTTACTATGCTAGTATTATAGCGCATTTCGGGCTTTTGGGCAACCGAAATTTTGTTGTTTTTTAGCAACAAACTGCTATTATTCTGCGGTGTTGTATTCAAACAACACCCATTTAGCACGATTTAGCAGTTGACGCTGGCTTTCGATGGTTTCAAAAGATGGTTGCTTATAGGCCATCATTTCTTGTGCATCGCTGAGCAGGCTGGCTACAATCATTGACGGGCCTGACAATTTAAAAGTGATCGACGATTCGATGTTTCTACGCATATCTTGCTCGGTGCAACCATACATAGAAACTTCACGTTTTTCGCGTTCTGTCAAAATAACTTTAGTCATTTACTAGCTCCTTTTTGTTAACGTATGCCCATATTATAGCAGGAAACGGATAACCCTGTCAACCGAACGGGTATTGTCAATATCAGTACTAAAGTACTACTTTTTGTGATTTGCCGCTAGTAGCGCAATAATATCCTGTTGCAAAAAAGCAACATCCTCGTTACTGACGTAAAAATCAGTAGTAGGATCGTAGTACTGGCCCTCTTTTGGGTCATAATACAGTACTTGGCCGTTGGGATAATGAAACGGGCCTTCTAACCCTTTGCGGGTGCCATACTCTTTTTCATTTTTAAAAACGACATAGGACATAGCGGACTCCAAAGTGGTTAAGCCCGTATTATAGCAGAAACGAGTAGCTCTGTCAACCTCGGGGTTTTGTCACTGTCCAAGCCCGGAATTCTTGCTTTTGAGGCTCTAAGTTTTCGGGTCTGACCGTACGCCAACCGGGCTCTAGTCGCTCACTTTGATCGCAGTCTTGACGCCAGGCAGTTTCCCAAACGCCGCTGTTTACTTCCCACGCTTCATTTGGGTAATCAAGATCTTGATATTTAAACACGTGGCAACGAGTGGTTGCATCATCGACGGGTCTGTTGACCATAACAAATACTGCACCCGGTTGCCATTCAAACATAGTGCCATCGTATTGTGCAAGCCAGGCCGCAGAGCAGGCTAGGTTTCTATGTTTAGTGTACTGTGTCCATTGGCTATCTTCTGCTGGTGCACCGGGAACATATTGTATGCTACCGCCATTCCAAGTTGACCACTTAATCTTTCGCACATCGGGAACATCAATTTTATCGTACAATCCAGGATGCACCATTGGAATATGATCTATGTCTAAAAATAGATCCATAATTGGAGTGGAATTACTTTTAACAATGTCTTGTCGATATTCAACCAGCTTGTAGTTCCCAGTAACATTGAAGTCTACAGGTACTGGCTCACTGAACAAGAATCCGGACCATTCGTATACTTGTTGTGTTGACAACGTATCTTTGTTTTTACATTTAATTGTAGATTCTGCGTGACCTACTGTGCCGCTGCCAACGGGTGCGCCATCTTTGGACCAGCTATATCCGTGATACGGGCAGACTGGGGCTAACCCGCGGCCCAGGCCAGATCGTATACGGCTCCCTTGGTGAGTACACAAATTGCTTTGTAATTTAAAAACGCCATCATCATTTAACAATGCCTGTGTGTTTTCTGTTTGTTCAAGTACTTGCCAGTGTCCAGTTTCAATATCGTTCTTGTGTGATAAGAACATTTACACCTCTTTGTTTATGTATTTATTTGAGCGACAAAGTGGCGTCTACGAACCGGTCATAGCCCTTGCGTAGATTATCAATATAGCCTAAGTTTCTAAGTACTTTAAAGGCTAAATTTTCAGTGCTAAATTCACCAGCGGCCTCTAAGCCGTTTTGGCGCATACGATATACTTTCTCAATGGCCTGTTTGTAATCGTCGGGGTTTCGTGCAGATCTAACAGTCTGAGTGATTAGGTCCATCATTACTTGTACCTTGCGATCTACGGCACGTTTGTCCACAGTGGGCGGCATATACCCTGGTTTAGTAATCCATTGATTATCCAGAACACTAAACATACCAGCACTATGTGGTGGCTTGGCTGTGTCTTCGATATACAGTTCTACATCGTGTCCGTTGATGGTTATATCGTGATTGTCGTTCCAAATTGTTTTCTTTGCCTTGTACAATGCTTCGGCAATGTTATCGCAATTTAATTTGCTATAGTCTGTGACAATGTGCAAATCAAAGTCGCTGAATTTGGTCCAATTGAAATTGGCCAGGCTTCCGGTTAATCTAACGTCGTCGACGTCAAAGTCGGGCAAGTCCAAGTAGTCAACAAAGAGTTCAGCAATGTCTAATAATCGCTCGTGAACTTTGGGCAACATTGTCCACTCGTCCCAGGCCGCCGGGCTTAGGTGAGGATGGTACTGTATGTTGCCTTTTAATAAATCAAGTTCTGTCAATTTCATTGTGGCATTCTATTGGCTATAACAGTGCCAACGTCCAAGTAGTCAGCTAACCATTCTGGATCTCGTTCGACTTCAAAGCCTTTAAAATCAAAGGGTTTGCCAGTATTGGTTTTACTGATCATTAAGTCTCCTGGGTCTGCATCCTCGGGTAATCTTATCAGCATAGGCATAGTGTTACTGGTGTACTTTTTGCGATAAGGCAATACGTGACCAAAGCAAGGTCCGGTGGCGGCTCTGTATAAAGAGTCCCATTCAAATCCTAGTATAACGCCGGATTGATATCTATTACCATCAATGATACTGGGTATTGGGCCAAATGATTCTACAAAAACAGTTGCATTGCGATCGTTGGGAAACTGTGGATATACCATTACAGGCATCTCTCCAAGGAATCCTTCTGCGGCTTTGGTAACAATCAAATATCGACCTTTCATACCAGTACGAAACTCTATGGGCAACAGTCCCAGTCCAGTAGGATCTTCTATAGTGTCTTCTTGGAATCCTGGCATATCTTCAAAGTAGGCACTGGCAAATCCATAGTCGGTCATTAATCCGTTGGGGAAATTTTCTCCCGGGCGATATATAGTGCCTGGTAATCTTTTGTTGTAGTAGTTGGGGATATAACCAGATGAAAGTTCTATTTTAATTTCTTGGCTTAATCTTTCTATTCCCACACTGTCTTCTTCAGAAAAATCAAATACAAAAGGATGATGCTGTCGTTCGTTGCTTTTACCCACGTACAAATCGGGTCTTGGATCGTAGGTAGTATAAGCAAATTCGTATTCATTAATGTCAACAATGTCTGTTGCTACCTTGTTAGGATAACCGGGCATACGTCCCTTATACTTTACTGTAATACTGCAATTGGTTGTTTCGGTTACCTCGTGGTCACCGCCAAAGCTGGTATTACTAAGAATAGAATACACACCCGGCGGGTATGCTCCTAGGCACTCAAGAGTATAAGGAGCATAGCTGGTATCTCCACCAGTCCAGTGTAGATTGCGGACTACCTTAACTCTTGGGGGTAAACGATATTGTACAATTAAGCTCATATTAACTCATTATTGGCACAACTTCAACATCTGTTCCGTGCTCGTAGTCGTGGTCTCTTTGCCAATTTTCAGCAACACGATTGGCGTCTGATTGATTGTTGCCTATGCCACTGAAGCGATGTACTTCTTCACCATCAACTAATACTTGCCAGGCGCCTGTGAATGCACCGCCAGCGGCACGTTGTTGCGCTAGGTCTGTTGTGCTTCCTGGAGTGGGTGTTGTCTGAGACGTTGGAACTAATGCATAACCTCGGCGATCACCGCCCATTTGTTCTAACCATCGATCAAACTTCATACCTGCTTGCATTGCACCGCCTGCCTGGAACGTATGCACTACACTACCATCTGCTCTTCTTATAATCTTATAATTATCGGCTGGTGTGGGAGTTCGAGCAAGTTCTAAATCTGGCTCAATGTCAGTTATGCCCGCAGACTGCCCAGGCTGACCAAGGCTTTGATTTGGATCAGACACAAAGTTCCACTCAATGCCACTTCCGCGATTAGCTTCAATCCACTGTCTTAGTACTAGTAAAGCGTCGTTATTGTCAAAAGCCATATAACGATATACTGGTGTTCGTGGCGCCCGATTATTAACAATAACCCAGTTTCCATCGGGGTTACTTCGACGGCCGCCGAGTGTCGGGCCCTGCGATTGGCCAACTGCGCCAGCTGGGACAGGTTCACCTGCTCGGGCACTAACCGGCTGGTTGCCAACTTGTCTAATGCCAAACATATCGGCTGCTTGGAACCGTAGTAAACGGTGAGGGCCGTGTGCAATATAATCCTGCAAGTATTCTGTTGCCGTGTTGTCATCGGTGACAAAATTTGGTGGAATACTTTCCACAGCATTGCCAGTCTGTTTGTTGTAAATTTCGTAACGCGGTGCTTCGTATGGACGCAAAGGTGTTGCAGTTATGTTGGTTGCACGAGCCCAGTCTGGGTATTCTGAACGACCTTTTTCTATTGCTTCTTGTTCGCTTGACGCAACAACCTGTACACTAGCACCAAATCCGGGACGACCCACCGACCACCACATTTTTTTACCGTTGGGTTCTTTCTTCAAACTACGTTCGAGTTGTGCCTGTTTAATAAAACTCTTTAATGCAGCCTGCGGTAATTCTCCAGCGGCATACTTGGCAAAATAAGCCAATGTATTTGTGCGGTCCAAATCGTTGCCAGCCAACAACTTGTAAAGTTTCTTGGCGTATTCTTCTTTGTATTTTGTTTCATCTACTGCGGCGTCCATTGCAACAGCAAAGCGCAATAGTGTATTTTCAATTTTGCCTTGACCTGCGGCTAGTTCGCCTAGCCAATCGCCACCAGGGCTACGAAATTCAATATAACCATCCTTGGTGTTGATACTGGTATACTTGCTGGTACTACCACTGTGGATTAATTTTGCGGCACTGGTATTTAAGTGCCCTTTCATTTTATCTAATAGCAGTTTAACATCTTCTGGACGCTGTTTGATATTGTCTTTGACAATCTTCAGAGCACTCTTGCAGTAGGTATTGCCTGCACGGCCAAATTGGTCTAGAACATATTCATCGCCCATTAGTATAGCAAGTTTAACATAGTCTAAGTTTTCTAATCCGCCTTGCCATTTTGGAACGCTGACGTTGATGTGTAGACCAGTGCTGTCATTGGTATAGCAACCTGTTTGTGCCGCCCACTTTTCAACCTTCTTCAAGTCACTTAATAGTTCGTCTAAGGGCAACGCTGGACTAACAAATTCTAATCCGCCATCGCCGGGTTCATCAGCTTCGAGGCTACCGTCGGGTTCTACTAAGTAGTGCAACTCTGTGGCGCTGGGTCTTGTTACGCTACGACTATGGTAGTTGCCACTAGCTTCAACAGCTCGGCCAATGGCACGACCAAAACTGTCTGCGGTGTCTTCGACGCTGACTCCGCCCCCTGAACTCGGGGTATAGTAATGTGGCCAAGAGATAGTGTAATTGTTAGCAACATCTTGCATAGTAGAAAGTCCTGCGTGTTCTAACCATTCGTCTTCTTTGTCGGAGTCGTTGAAGTAATCTCCCTGTGCGTCCTCACGGGCCTGATCGTACCAATAATTTCCATATCCTTCGCCAATGATTACATCCACAGCTTCAGCAACTTCTTTTTTACCATAATTATCTTTGGTATCTTCGTCGTCTTCTTCTCTGCCTAGAATTTCTGCAATCTCGTCGTTGCTGGCATTTTCTTTGAGATAGTTATATATAAACTCTGCTTCGTCACTGTCCCAGCGACTATCAAAATCTTCTCCTAACCACTCGGTGTATTGTTCGCGCATTGCGTTAACTAAGTCTTGGCAATCCCTACGACTATTATAATCGCCATCGTAGAAGAAATCATAAGCATCTTGAATACTGCGTATACTTTCGTCTGAGTCATAGTCCGGCTCTGGGTACTCATCCTCGTCATCTTGTGCGGCGCCGGGAACAATCATTTCAAATTCCATACCTGCTCTAGCGCCAATTTGGCTAGCGGCACGACGAAGCCCTGTGGGGCTCATATTGATTTCAAATAGATCCTGGTCTTCGTTAATTAATAAATCTGTAGCTCTCATTATCGTTTAACCTGATGTTGTCTTTTGCCTATGGGCTTGGTGGGAAAATATGCCGCAATTTGTTTAGCAGGAGTGTTGGGTCGCACATCAACAGTCAAGCTGGTGCTGTAACGTGGATCGTTTTTTTGTTTATTATTTGCAATTACGCCCACTCCTGCGGCGTCTTCGCGCACGATTTCGTTAACTCGCATTGGTATCTTTCCTATATACCTAGTATTTAGTGCGAGTACGAAGTTAGTCTTTTGATGTATATTTGTAGTTAACCATCCAACCGTAGCTTTGCTCTTGACGCATATCGCTGTCATCTGCGTTGGGAATGATTCTGTAAACAGTTGCGCCGTTGCCTAAATGGAACTTGGCCACAGGATCTCTGCCGCGTTCTAGCAGTGCTTTTATCTGGTCTTCTTCTGTTGGGGGCTCTGGGAAATGACGCTTTAAACTAGGAATAGGACTCATTGTTACAAAGTTAGTGACGCTGGGTAAATTGGTGCGAATCCATTCCCCAGCGGCATTGATTAGTTCTGCACCTACATTTTTAATTTCGGAAACAACATCAGTTCTAAACACGCTGTAAAAGATGGCGTGAGTTGCTTCGCGCAGGCTTACCAAGGGCTGATGGATGTCAAACAAATGGTTAATGTTACCTGGCAGTCCGTTGGTAAATGCAACACACAGTACGCCAACAATGGCTCCATTGGCTACCAAGAAAAAGATGTTACGATCTTCTCTGGTACGAACATCAATTGGTCTAACTTCGTAATCGTGCACCGGATCCTGCTTGACATATTCAAGCATATCAATTTGAAATTTTGGATCACGTAAGTGTAGAAGTTCTTTGCCGGTCATAAAAATACCTGTGTTTTGAGATGTACACAGGTATTTATTATAACAGCTTATTTTAACATTTAAAAGAAGATAATTACTCGACTGAAGTATTATGCGTTAATCAGCTTTGCCACATTTAGCACGTTTAGCATTGGTCAATGCACCGTAGTCAACTGGCCACTCTGCGCCTGGGTTAACCTCTTTAGCACCGGCAGGAAACTTATATGCCACACCTGCTTGCTTCATAATGTCTGCCACAGGCATACGGAATTTAGTCAAGTCATTGCCTAGATTAACATAAGGTTTAGTGTGTGGGAATCCCCAACCTGCTATTTCTTTAGTGGCATTGTTGATTACAATTTTATAGTAACCGTGTGGAACAATAACTCCATTGCCAATGGTAAGATCACCAGCGCCATAGAATGCGCCAACGTATATGGTAAAAGGCTGGTTGAGTTGGACTGCCCAGCCTCTGACGGACGTCTCTAATAATTTCCATATTCCCCGATTTAAAGAGCCGTGCTGAGGATACATATTTGTCATTAAAAAACTTTCGTATTCCACTTGTTGGCTCCAGGATAAATCCCCGTCGGGCGCGGCGTGTCCTTTGTCATAGCCAGTGCCGGCATAATCATCCGGACGGGCGCCTGTGCCGCCTAGGCTTTGATCAGCAACAAATGCATTGGTGCGGGGAAAGCACCCTAATGCGTTTTGTGGTAATAGTGTGTAGGCAACATAAGCAGGGATCTTAACAGGTGCATCATATGCAACCAAGTATGCTTCACGGCAAATAGGCAGTGCTGGTCGTGCTGTTTGTGCAAAGCCGTAAGGGCTATGAACTTGGCAATTTTGTACGGGTAGCGGTGCTCGTTGATCCCAGGCTTGAACTTGAAACGCAACGACCGCTAGAATAATCGATAATAATTTTTTCATCTAGGGTCTCCTACGAGTATTTATGGAGACCCTAGATTCAATTTACCGTTTGTCTACTACTTTATCTGCTAACCCGTACTCTACGCTTTGAACTGCACTCATAAAGTTATCGCGATCCATATCTCGCTCAAGCTCTTCGTAGGTCTTATTTGAGGTATTGTGCTTGACGTAAAGGTTGGTCAAGTTGCGTTTCATAATCAAAATTTCTTCAACCTGGATTTTCATATCAGATGCTTTACCGCCTGCTCCGCCGCTGGGCTGATGAATCATATGTCTTGCACTGGGTAACATTAAACGTTTACCCGGTGCTCCTGCTTGTGCTAGCAAACTGCCCATAGAGCAGGCCTGCCCCATAACGATAGTTGACACATCAGGTTTGATGAACTGCATAGTATCGTAGATGGCCATACCAGCAGTAACAACCCCACCGGGACTATTGATATAAAAAAGAATATCTGTATCCGGATTGTCGCTTTCCAGAAATAGCAGTTGTGCAACAATTAGACTAGCACTGTGATCATTGACATCGGTGTCCAGCATAACAATGCGGTCTTTAAGTAAACGACTGTATAAATCGTAACTGCGTTCGCCTTGGCTGGTTCGTTCCAGAACCATTGGCACTAAATTTGGCATAATACTCCTTGATAGTTATAAGAGTATTATAACAGAAAATTAGGATAAGAACAAGTCTTGTGTTTTAAACCAACGACGTCGGCTATGGCTAACTTTGAGAGGAACACCATACTCTATTAGACGTTCTCGGTGTTCAAAGAAACTTGGACCGTGACTCATCAACCAATTCTTGCCGCCTTCTTGGCGCTCGGGTCCTCGGACGTCCCACTGATATTGGTGGCACATTTCGTGTGCTAAAGTTGCAACCATCCATTGGGTGCTGTACCATTTATTCATTAGACGTATTTTACAATGACTTCCAGTATTTTCGTCTACTTGAAGTAGTCCATAACACATACCCCAGGCTTTTTGTATTGTACACAGTTGTAGTTCCGGTCTATATAACGCATTGTCAAATACGTAACGATTCAGAATGTTATATGTAGATACAACTTCTTTCATTGTTGGACGATAGCACAATCGTCTCTGAAGTGTCTTGGGCGGCAATGGTGTTGCCATTAGAACTCTAATTGGATTTGGTCTTGCCATAGTACACTACCCTTTACTGTTATAGATATTTATTATACGTTAGTAGAATAAAAAAAACGACACTGAATAGTGTCGTTTTCTGGGTAGTTAATTACCTAAATTAAGCGGCTTTTTTGCTGGCAGCTTTGGCAACAGGGCTCATAACAGATTTAGTTAAATCGGTGTAGACCTTGGTAAAAGTTTCGGACATTTTTGTGTAATCAGCTTTGGCAGTTTCTGCTACTGTTTTGGCAAATTCTTGTCCAACTGTGGTCATTGTGTCTGTGCTAGTCTTCAATGCCTTGCGTGTGTAATCAGTTTGAGCATCAATGAAATCATTGAATGCTTTGGCAAGCACTTCATTTTGAACGAATGTGCTGACTACTTGTTTTTTGCTGTTTTGTACTGCTTCGATGGTGCTATCTAGTGTAAACATAGTTTCTCCTTTAGACGAAAGTTTACTATTGTGACCCGCCCTGTGCGGCATCCCAATTCTTACATTGTACACTTATTTATGTTGCGATGCAACATATTTTTTAATTTTTTCTAGTGAGCTGTCACTAAGTAAATACATAACATTCAAGTTAACTTGCAAGGAGAAAAGAATGGAATTTTTATTATTATTAGCAGCCGTAGCAATCGGTTACGTAATTTGGACCAACGTAAAAAAGTCCGAAGAAGTTGTAAATGAAGTCATTGAGCAGGCTCCACCTTACAAAGTGGAAGCACCGGCTCCTGCGGTAACTGAAGCAGTTAAGCCTGCGGAAGTTGTTGCAGAACCAGTGGTTGAGGCCAAGAAACCAGCTGCCAAAAGAGCACCGGCTAAAAAGCCAGCTGTTCAGAAAGCCCCAGCTAAAACTACAGCGGCTAAAAAGCCAGCTGTTAAGAAGGCACCAGCCAGAACGACTAAGAAGATTTAATAGTTTTTGAACTCGTTAAAAAAGGACCCTAGGGTCCTTTTTCTATTAGAGCACACCTAATTTCTTGGCGTGCTCTGCAAAAGCAAAACTGGCTAAATTTTTACCTTTAGCTTCACACATAATATCGTGTGTGGCTAAGAATCCAACAGCCCAATCATTGACAGCATCGTTCCAAAAGAAATCAGAATGTGCTCTAAGTTTTTGTTTCTTATACCCTTGCTCAATCAGCGCATCACGGGAGGGATGTTGGTCACGGGGGTATTGTTCAATATAATCGTCCCTACTGACACTGTAATGTAAAGTAGGACGCACACCGCGCCAGCTATCCATAACACGTTTAACGCGATCATCAGACGGTTGTATATATTCACCTTCGCGGATCCAATGATGATGTATATCAAGCACAATAGGTACAATGTCAGCAATAGAAAGGCAATCAAGTATTCCATAAGTTATTTCTTCGTTTTCGATAGTAATTGTATTACGTGCCTCGGCACTTAATCTAGGGTAGACTTTTCTAATGCCAGCAGTACCGGCTCTGCCGGAGATGTGAACATTGACTTTAAAGTCTTGAAAAGTTTTGCCGTAGCCCATCCATCGGACCATATCGGCGTGATATTCAAATTCTTCTACACTGCGCTCAACTATTTCAGGGTTCTCACTAGCAAGAACAGTAAACTGGCCAGGATGAAAACTAAGCCTAACCCCAAGAGCTCGAGCACGAGCACCAACGTGCCCAAAGCCACGTTCGCAGTAAGCCAAAACATCAGGGCGATGGTAAAAATAACCCCAAGTAGGCTCGGTATATACAGGCAAAAGATCGCTACTAAGGCGGACCATACGAAGATGCGTTTCAAGTTGACCAACTCTTTCTACTAGCTGACTAGTAGCCTCAATGTTTTGGACCATTAGGTCCCATAACTTTTGTTCTGCTACTGCCTTGCTTTGCCTATTTAGCCAAGCCACGGTAGTTGCACCGGTATTATATTTTTTGCAGTCGTCTTTGGGTTTAATACCATTGACTTGGTCAGAATGATCGATCCACTTGCAGGCAAAACCAATTCGAGGAGTAGTCATAATATAATAGCTAAAAACTAAGTTAAGCTATTATAGCAAACTTTTTGGTTTAGGTCAAGCCGTTACTGTTCCGAATTTTGCCCAACGTGCGCCACCTAAACTTACCCATCCAATTGGGCTACCGATTTCGGGTTCGGTATTCCAGACAATAGTTCCCATTGCGCGATCGTCGTCGGGTACTTGGTTTCCGCTGGTATGGCGGATTGAACCAATCTTAATGACGTTAACCGAAACACTGCCATCTGGATTGATGACCAGATTGTGTTGTTTGTTGGAACTTAACACCATACGCTGTGCCTTTGGCACACCAACTATAGCATAATCTTTTTCCAACTTGCCCAATACAATTTGGACTTCTTGGTCCCAAACGTCCAGCACAGATTCTGGATCCATAGTGTTAATGCCAACACGATTTTGGCTTACATAAACTGTTTCGTCTAGTAGAGTTTCGCCGATTACTTGTAGCTCTTTTAGTGCGCCAACTTTTTGTAAGTTACTGTTCAAGATTCCGGGTGCCAACGCACCGTCACGTACAATACGGATTCCTTGATGTTTAACGTAATCAGAATTAATACCATTGATCTTGATGTGTTCCATCATATGATTTTGAAAGTTTTCCAATAAGCCAACAGTTAATTCTTGCTGTACCTTGGCCATTGTTGCATCGGAAATATCCCGGAACAACTTACTGTCTGCGGATATGCTACCACTTAAAGTTAAATCGCCTTCAATGACAGCATTACCAGCAACACGTAGTTCTTTGGTTACCAATTGATTTTCAAATACAGTAGCTTGATCTAAAATTGTTAGTTGTGTTCCAGTGGATTGATCCTGTATACCAGTAGATTCAAAATTACGTAGCGTTCCGCCGGCGATCTGATCTGCCTTGATCCATAGACCTTCGGGATCAATGGCACGGCCCGGAACGCTACGATCAGGGAACCCAAACGTCTTAGTTTTGGAGTTTAAAACATTGCTCACGTGCTCACGTACAACTGTGGCAATGTCAATTTTGCCCAGTTGTTCATTTACATTGTTTAGTACAGAGCGAGTGACCTGCGCCTGTAACTCAGATAGAAAGTTGTCGGTAACCGACTTGAATAGTACTTGTGTAGTTTCGTTCAATTGACTCATAGCATCCTCAGAATTTAATAGTAATCACGTGCTCATAATTTTTCTTAATGATACTCTTGTACATAAGGTTTTTATGAACGTAAAAATTGCTAGCCCCAGCGTCGATGCTGAATTTGGCTAACTGTTTAAAATACATATTTCGTCTAGCAAAAGGACCATACGTGGCACAGCTCAAATCATTGATTACATAATTTTTACTGTCGGCACTGTTCTTGTCCTTTAGGCTATAATTGTAGTGTTCTAGATATATTTTATTTTCTTGGTTGCCGCGAATCATTATAGGTTGGCTGAACTCGCGGTCTTTAAAATCTTGATTTTTGTAATCTCTTAGGGTAGTAATGATTACATCAGCAGTGACAGCGGCTAGTTGATTTACTAAATCTCTTTGCTCTTGATCGCTATTGGCAAATGTGAAATATTCATCTGCGGCAATGACTACACTGTATTTTTTTGATTTGCTGGCAGTGGCAAGATCTATGTGAGTGTATGCACATTTTTGTGCATCTAAGAATGTAAGTACTTCGACACTTACTGATGTGATATTAAAGTTTTTTGAACCTAACCCTAAGCACCAAGGACTAAAACCCACAAACAATATATCGGTATTTGCAAGTCCGTAGTGGTCTAGTACTTCTTGAAGAAGATCTTGTTTTTTGCTGATTACGTCAGATGGTTTTGTGTTGTGAACAAACCCGTCTAACAAAATGTCGCTGTATTGGGTAAAGGTTGTCATTATTGTTGTTTGTTACGGAAACTCTTTGTATTTATGAGTTCCGTTGCTTCACAACTAACAACGATCAGCTGACCTTTAATCTTTCCAGGATGATTTGATAGAAACTATCTAATTCCCCGCCAAATCTGCCTACTAAATGGCCGATAAGTTCTTCACAAGGGGCATAGTTCTTCTGTTTTATATGTTCTACTAAAGTCTGATGTAACTTAGTATATCTATCTATTGATGGTAGCTCATTGGCAGGAATAAGGTCACCGGGTACTAGACAAAAGCATTCTAATTTTTGTCCATCAACATCAAAGGTTTCTAGTTCTAATACTATATACCGTTGTGCCAATTCCTCGGCCGACTTCCTGTTAAAAATTATATTCACTTGCGTTCAAATCTAGGTTTAACACCTTGTTGTGCATAAATCTCTTGCACACCTATTGCTTGGTAAACACAATCCATTAAAGCATTGTGTGCATTTTTTCTATACTTGTCTCGTGGGTCACCAAAGACACCAAACAAAGTTCTACTGTCCCGTACTTGGTAAAATTGCCAAGGGGTGGGTTTACCTATTTGTCTATATAAGTCTTCGATGATGACCATATCAAAGGCAGGACCTTGACACCAAATTTGGTCCACACCCACCATCATCTTATTAAGAACTTTTGTAAACTGATCGATGCTGATACGCCCGTCAATGCCCAGTGCAGCCTCCCGAACTTCTTCAGGTTGTTTGGCCCACCAATCTAGTGTTTCATCTTGGACGTGGCGCCCAAGAGCAGTTTGCTCATCAACATCAATCTTAACATCCAATCCCTCCTCAGCATCAATTCGTCCGCTAAAAGGATCAAATTTAACAGCACCCACACTGAGTATAACTGCATTAGGTTTTGTACTTAAAGTTTCAATGTCAAGCATCAGGTCCATTTTTTGCTTCCGCTTCTGCTACACGTTTGCGTAGACTGGAACTACTAAAGGAATGATCTCGTCCATTGTAGACAATTTCGATTCCGCGTCTGTGACAAATTTCTTTACCAGTAAAGTCTTTGTCTTTGTATTCTACACCTAGTATACGCACATCCACAGGCAATGTCAAAAGAATGTCTTCCAAATCTTTTTCTCTGTTGTAAACAACTATTTCGTCTACAAAACGAGTAGCACTTAATTGGATCTGACGCTCCACGATACTTTGAATTGGAGAATTCTTTTCCGGACGATCCCAGCTGGCATTGTTTTGTAATCCTGCAATCAAATAATCACAGTGGTTCTTAGCTTCTGCCAACATAGCAATATGACCGGCGTGTAACATATCAAATTGGCTAAAAGTGATACCAATTTTCATTCCCTGATCTTTGAGCTCTTTAATCTTATTAAATATCATTAGTTACTGTCCACAAAATCAATTACATTACCTTCTTCGTCGGCGCAGATAATACGAACATTGCCTTCTTCGTCTTCAACCTCCAACGGTCCCCAAACCCATACTTCCGTATCGCTTAGGTACCAGTCACCGTCCCCATCTTCTTCTACAGCATACGAACCGTCTTCTTCGATAAGAGCCGTTAAACGGGCAACTTCGTCTTCGTCCTCGATTCCTTCAATTTCAATATCTCCCCAGCAACCACCATCAAACATTTCAATAAGCTCTGAGCTTTCAATGTTGTTGCCGTACAGGCTGTTTAAATCCAGGCTGTCTTTTTTACCATCCCCGCCGGGTACTTCTGTAAATTCAATCTCAGGGAAATTATCGTCACTGGTCTCAATTGAATATTCTGCAAAACGATAACCATCTCGCACAATAATTTTACCATCGGTTTCACGATTGTAAAAGTATTCAATTTGTTCGCAAGATTTTTTGTAGTGAGTTCTGATGGTCCATAGTGCCATTATAGTTCCTTTAGAAAAACTTAATTTTACACTATTTTTTTAACAATGCCAAGTATTTCGGCAAGAGTCAGTGTTATTTGGTGCCGCAGTTACAACTGCGTCCTTGGACACAGTTTTGGTTACAGTGTGGGTTTGGTTTGAAGAATTCTTTAAAGAATCCTAGTATAGACTTGATCATTCTGCTTCAAGTTTAACTTGTAGTGGGAACCCGTGACTACGGGCTAAAATGGTAACTTCAATGCCTTTTTGCTCAGCTAATTCATAAGGCATAACAGCAACTACAGCAGATCCATCATCGTGAATCTTTTGAGTTAATTGCATCGCAGATTCTCTGGATATATCAAACACGCTAACTAAACTTTCAACCACAAATTCCATTGTAGTAGTGTCGTCATTAAGATATATAACTCGAAACAAACTAGGCTCCTTAAAGTCAGTGTTTGGGTTAATTTTTGGTTTTATAATAGTGTCTGTGATAGCATCTGTCATTAATATCTTTCAAAATGCGGGGTTTCCCCCGCATTGTATTTACTTGTCGGCTGAAGTGATTGCAATTTTACGTGGTTTCAATCCCTCGGGAATTTCGCGTTCAAGATTGATAATTAGCATACCGTTCTTGATTACTGCATCCTTGACAATTACGTGATCACCCAACGGAATGGTACGTTTAAAGCTACGGGTACTAATACCCTTGTAGATATAATTTACCTCATCTTTGTTGGCAGATTTTTCCCCGGTAATGGTGAGGTTATTACCTGCTACGTCCACATCAATCTCATCCAATTGAAAACCGGCAACTGCAACCTCTAGGGCAAAGTTGTTGTTATCATATTTGATAATATTGTATGGAGGGTAGTTAGTACTGGTGTTTGATAATTGTTCGTGTGTACGAGCCAATTGTTCAAATACCTCGTCAAACCCTACGGTAAAACGAGTTAGTGGTGAAAAGTCTATACGACCTATTGTTAGTCTTTCTGTCATTTTTATCTCCTTATTAAGCAAGACTTGTGTAGGGCCCGATTATCGGCACCCTACATTTAATTATACTAAATTAGCTAGCATTTGTCAACATTACATAAATCCGCCCATACCATTCGGGGTACGGCTTTGTTCGGATCCAATAATATTGATAGTGCAATCTGTCGTCAACAGCAAACCAGCAATACTGGCGGCATTGATCAATGCTGTTTTAGTAACCTTTGTTGGGTCAATAACACCCATTTCGACCATATCGCCATAGCGACCGGTTGATGCATTGTAACCAAAGTTGCCCGAGTTTTTCATAACTTGATCAACTACAACGTCTGCGCTATCTCCAGCATTGGTTACTATCTGACGCAACGGATCTTCCATAGCACGTAAGACAATTTGTATGCCAGCGTCTTGGTCGCTGTTGGCACCAGTTAACTGGCTAATAGCGTGACGAGCACGAAGCAATGCAACACCACCACCAGGAACAATACCGTCTTCGACTGCGGCACGAGTTGCGTGTAGCGCATCATCGATTCGATCTTTCTTTTCCTTCATTTCAACTTCGGTGGCAGCACCAACTTTAATAACTGCAACACCGCCGGCCAATTTAGCCACACGTTCTTGTAGTTTTTCTTTATCGTAATCGCTAGTGGCGTCTTCCATTTGAAGGCGAACCTGAGCAACACGTTTGCTAATGCTTTCTTTGTTGCCGGCGCCGCCAATAATAATGGTGTTGTCTTTGCTAACTTCAATGCGTACGGCACGGCCTAGTTGTTCAGCTGTGGCCTTGTCTAGTGATAATCCAACTTCATCTGCAATGACCTGACCGCCGGTTAAAGTGGCAATATCTTCTAGCAATGCAGTACGACGATCGCCAAATCCTGGGCTCTTAACGGCGCAGACTTTTACAATTCCTCGCATTACGTTAACAACCAAAGTAGCCAATGCTTCGCCTTCAACATCCTCGGCAATGATAAACAATGGCTTACCTGCCTTGGTTGCTGTTTCTAGCACCGGTAGTAGATCACGAATGTTAGCGATCTTTTTGTTGCAAAGCAAAACAAAAGGATTTTCTAGCACTGATTGTTGCTTGTCTGGTTGATTGATAAAGTATGGACTTAGATAGCCACGATCAAATTGCATACCCTCAACAACATCCAACTCATCCTGCAGGCCCTTACCATCTTCAACAGTGATAACACCGTCTTGCCCAACTTTGGCCATTGCATCAGCAATTAATTGGCCAATGGTTTCGTCACTGTTAGCACTGATGCTGCCGACCTGTGCAATCTCTTTATTGGTAGCACAGGGCTTGCTGATATTGCTTAGTTCCTGTACTGCGGCAATAACGGCCTTGTCAATACCGCGCTTCAGATCCATTGGGTTCATACCAGCAGTAACGTACTTCATACCTTCTTTAACAATGCCTTGTGCAAGCACTGTGGCAGTGGTAGTACCATCGCCGGCTTTATCGGCAGTGCGACTAGCAACTTCTTTAACCATTTGTGCGCCCATATTTTGCAACTTGTCTTCAAGTTCAATTTCCCTGGCTACACTAACACCGTCTTTAGTAATGTGTGGAGCACCGTAGCTCTTCTCAATTACTACATTACGACCTTTTGGGCCCAATGTGACTCTGACAGCGTTGGCCAATATATTAACGCCCTCGACTAATTTAGCGCGACTTGCATCGCCGAATGTTACTTGTTTACTCATTATCGTTCCTTACTCGATGATTGCCAACACATCTTCTTCTTTTAAGACGATATGTTCTTGATTATTGATTTTGACTGTTTGTCCAGCAAATTTGCTATACATAACTACGTCGCCTTGTTTAACTTCCATTGGAATGACAATACCCTCATCGGTAACTCTGCCAGACCCAGCTGCCACTACAGTACCCCTTAGGGGTTTCTCTTGTGCATTGTCTGGGATAACAATGCCAGACGCTGTTACGCTTTCGCCTTCTAGCGGTTTGACTAAGATTCTATCTCGAGTTGGTTTCATAATTTTAATCCTTCTTGACTTCTTTAACTTCCGCATCAACTACATCAGCTGGTGCTTGTGCTACTTCTGGACTGGCTTCTGGCTTTTCAGCCTCAGACTTGACCTGCATAAGTGGGCTAGTAGTTTGTACGTATTCTCCAATCTTAGCATTGATATCATTGGCGTCGTCTGCCTTCATTGATTCCTTAAGAGCAGTCAAGGCCTCATTGATTTTAGTCAACTCTTCCACTTTGATCTGACTTCCGTATTTTTCAATGTCTTCGTCAAATTGATTGATTACACCTTCTGCGCTGTTACGTGCTTGTACCAGCTCAATGTGCTTCTTATCGGCTTCGGCATTAAGTTCAGCATCCTTGACCATTTGCTGAATTTCAGCTTCGGTTAGTCCACTGTCGCTTTTAATGGTAATATTATTAGCTTTGCCAGTGGCTTTGTCTGTGGCACTAATCTTCATAATGCCATTGGCATCAATGTCAAAGGTAACTTCGATTTGTGGTTGGCCACGACGTGCAGGTGCAATTCCATCTAACTTAAACTCACCCAATACTTTGTTGTATTGGAATAGTTCACGCTCACCTTGTGCCACTTTAATATCAACTGCTGGTTGATTGTCGTCGGCGGTGCTAAACACTTGACTGTGTTTGGTTGGAATGGTTGTGTTCTTGGCAATCATCTTAGTCATTACACCACCAAGAGTTTCAATACCCAAGCTCAATGGTGTAACATCAAGTAATAGAACGTCCTTACGATCGCCACCTAGTACAGCACCTTGTACAGCGGCACCAGCGGCCACTGCTTCGTCTGGATTAACATCCTTGCGCGGCGCTTTGCCAAACAGTTTCTCAACGACTTCTTGCACCTTGGGCATACGTGTCATACCACCAACAAGGATAACTTCGTCAATGTCGTTGGATGTAACGTTTGCATCTTTCATAGCAATCTTGCAGGGCTCTAAGCTACGTTGAATCAATTCGTCAACTAGGCTTTCTAGTTTGGCACGTGACAACTTAATGTTCATATGCTTGGGACCAGTAGCATCTGCGGTGACATAAGGCAAGTTAACATCGGTCTGTGCGCTACTTGACAGCTCAATCTTGGCCTTTTCTGCGGCTTCTTTCAAACGTTGCAATGCTAGAACATCTTTACTTAGGTCAACGCCCTGGTCCTTCTTGAATTCATCAATCAAGTAATCCATAATGCGTTGGTCAAAGTCTTCACCACCTAGGAATGTATCGCCGTTGGTGCTTAATACTTCAATTTGCTTGTCGCCATCTACGTTGGCAATTTCAATGATGGATACGTCAAATGTACCACCACCCAGGTCGTATACAGCAATCTTACGATCTTTCTTGTCTGCTTTGTCTACGCCGTAGGCTAGAGCGGCCGCAGTGGGCTCGTTAATAATACGCAATACTTCCAGACCTGCAATCTTACCTGCATCCTTGGTAGCTTGACGTTGGCTATCGTTAAAGTAAGCAGGTACTGTGATCACAGCCTGTGTTACTTCGTGACCCAAATAGTCCTCGGCAGTTTTCTTCATTTTACGAAGAACTTCGGCACTGATCTGTGGGGGTGCTAATTTATTGTCGTTAGCTTCAATCCAAGCATCTCCGTTATCTGCCTTGATAATTTTATAAGGCATTAAGTTGATGTCTTTTTGTACAGCCTCCTCAACAAACTTACGACCAATTAAACGCTTGGCCGCATAAATTGTGCTTCTGGGGTTAGTAACTGCTTGGCGTTTTGCACTTGCACCAACTAGTATTTCGTCGTTAGTATACGCAACAATACTAGGTGTGGTTCTAGCACCTTCGCTGTTTTCAATTACTTTGGGGATTCCGTTTTCTACAACGGCTACGCAAGAGTTTGTGGTACCCAAATCGATACCAATGATTTTGCTCATTTTGTTTCTCCTATGTTAAGCAAGAATGATGTAAGACCCAATGGCATCTTACAAAATTATTTATACCTGATCTTTAGTTTTTTTAAATTTTGTTCTAACAATTTCTTCCGTAATTTCAAGTTTACGTTCGGGCGATTTCTTTAACTTTTCAATGTCAAACAAATACGGTTGTACTATCTGCTCTAGTATACCCTTTAATGCCCTTGCACCACTTTCTAATTTAAGTGCTTCTTCTGCAATGGCTAATATTGCACCATCTGTAAAACTCAATTCTATGTTGTCAATGTTAAAATAAAATTGTGTCTGTTTAATTAAGTTATTTTTGGGTTCTACTAGAATACGAACCAGTCCGTCGAGATCTAAATTATCAACCTGTGTGATGATTGGAAAGCGTCCTGTAAACTCGGGAATCATTCCAAATTTAATAAAATCTTCTTGTCGGAAGTTACTGCGGTCAGTTTTACCTGATCCGGTAACGCTGTTAAATCCAATCTTGGATCCGCCAGCTAACCTTTTATCAATGATATTGTCAAGGTCAGTGAACGCACCGGCAGCAATAAACAGAATATTTTTAGTGTCTATTTCCACAGTATCGTTGGCAACGTTTTTGCGATTGTTGCTAAGTTTAATTTGACACTTTGTACCTTCAACCAGCTTGAGCAGGGCCTGTTGCACACCTTCGCCGGATACATCACGCACCAATGGACTTTCACTGCGCCGTGCAATTTTATCAACTTCGTCAATGAAGACGATGCCTTGTTCGCATTTTTCTATATCGTACTCGGCTTCGGCTAGCAGCCTACTGATCATACTTTCAACGTCTTCGCCAACATAACCAGCTTCTGTCAGAGTAGTAGCATCAGCAATAACAAATGGAACTTTAAGGTAGCCTGCAATCTTACGGGCTAACAATGTTTTGCCTGATCCAGTGGGACCAAAAATTAAGATATTTGACTTTTCAACTTCTGCCTGTGGTTTGAAATATATGCGCTTATAATGATTTACAATGGCTACGCTGAGTGTAATCTTTGCGGCATCTTGCCCAACAATGTGCGTATCTAAATAACGTTTAACCTTGACTGGATCTAAAACTCCGTTGAGCTTCTTTTCCTTTTTAAGTTCGTCATTCTTTTCTTTGGTTAAGATATTGCTACAAAGGTCAATGCACTCGTCGCAAATACCAGCGTCATTGGCCACAATAAGTTTGTGTACTTCGTTGCGGTTCTTTCCGCAGAAGTTACAAAATACAGGTTGTGATGCTTGTAATATATTAGTCATTCTTTGAAAAATATTCCATTGCAGTAGCGTAAGGTTGATCCTTACCAACCCACGTTATTTTACCCAGGACATCGTATAGTGGGATCAACCCTACTGGCTCGGTATTGTCTCTATTAATTATAATATGACTGCACTCAAGTGCAACCTCGCTTGCCCATTTATTATCTTGCATACCATCGTGATAAAGATATATTGTATACTCTTTATCACAGATACGCAACCAGCGCATTACCATATCAATGTCGATGGTTGTTGCGTTGAAAATAAGATATGCGTTGGGGGTGTTTGATTTATCCGGGGGTGTTATTACCGTACTCATTGCCTAGAAATTCTGCTATTTGTTGACGTTCGGTGTCGCTTAGATCGTCAGGATCATAACGGCCGGCTTCGATCTCAACTACAAGATACTTGATATACTCTTCGTTGTACACATAAGTGTCGGTTAACTCTTTTTCTACTTCAATCCACTTTGACCCATTGTACTTAAACAAACGATTGGGTTTGTAGTCTACTCGTAGATATAGTTCACTGCGCTCTGGGGCAGGCGGAAATGATGTGCCAAAGTGTGCTTTAACTTCACGAGGCACAGCTTGATCATTGTCAGCTGTTAATTGCGTGTCAGCTGTGATTTCTTTAATCTTTGGATCAAATGTTTCAACAACGTCTGTTTTAACTTTTGGCGGTGGTTCTGCCGCTTCGGCCATCACTACAGTTTTAGCTTTTCGGGGTGCCGCTGCCTCGGTGTTGTAATTAACAGGAGCAGGTACTTCTGGAAACAATGTGCTAACGGCAACAACTGGGCCTGTGGGTAAGAATGCCTCTACGGACTTTTTAAGTTGCTCAACTTGCTCATCAGTTAACGGACCGTCGTCTGGTTCGTATGCTGGTACTGGTTCAGATATAATTACGTTTGGCAATCCTTCGAGACTCTCTCCAGCATCCAATCTACGTGCCACTTCCTTGCCATTGGCCAAGAATTCCTGTAATTCTTGTTCTTTGGCTTCTTCGTCTTCTATGGCCTGCAATGTTTCTTCGCTAATGCGATACACATCTTCTTCGGTCCAATCTTCGTCGCCAAACTTGTAATCGTACTCTGGTTTAACGGAAAGCGGTGCCGGCGGAATGTATGTTATCTCAATGGGTTCTTCATCTAAGAACGGACCATCTATTACATCACATTCTTTGTTAGGACAGAAAGGACCAATGCCCGGGGCCATTATCAATGGAGTTTTGCATTTGTAGCAAGGATCTAATTCAGCGTCGCTGGGTTCCTCGGGCTTATGCACCATTGGAGTCAAATTTTGAAAATGTGCAAAAGGTACATTTAAATAAGGGTGCTTGCTAGTGTTAAAGTCGTCAGGTGGTGCTGGGGGAACTTCGAGTACAGCACTTTCTCCCTGTTCATCCTGGACGGTAACTTGTTCATCTGCTCGGCGTGCCGCTTCTTTTGCTTGATCAAAAAATGCATTGATCTTTTCTTGTTCTTTATCTTCTCTAGCCCATTCTAATTGCCTGGATCCTGCCAAGATTAACACCAGTGCCAGTGGATCAAATACAACCACAATAAGAATAATAACCCAACGTACTGCACGTTCTAGTAGATCAGCATCGGGATTGTCGCCATAGGCGAATGCCGCAATGTATTTTATCGGCCCAACTTCTGCTTCAACTTTACGTACTTCAGCGGCAATAGGCGCCCTTTCTTCAGATAATTGACTAATAATTTTCTGTTCGGCAGTGATCTCAGATTGGAGACGAGCACGTTCTTTTTGTTGTCCTCTTCGAATCGCAACTGCTTTGTCAGCACCCTTTTCATCTTGGCTTCGGCCCATAACTTGGTCCACAGCCTCATCCATCTGTTTAAGCGCCTTACGGTTCGCATCTATATTGTCCTTTGCAGTTTTGATTTTCTCATCATATATTGCAATCTTACCTTGTACATCACCCGATACTAAACTCTGGTCACTGTGAGCCTTACTTAGGAATCCAAAAATACCCATAGAAGTCAGCAACATTAAAAACAGTACCGCGGGTATCAAATATGCTTTATATAAAAAAGAGCTTCTGCTCCAATTCTTGTGTAACCAAACTGTTGCAGTAACTTTGCCAACTTCTAGTGCGCCACCCATAACCACAACAGGCAAAACGGCCGCGGCAAAGATAGCCGTCAGACCTAGTACAGAATAATATGCGGCAACTAAACTTAATGTTAGTGCCACAAATAATGTGAGATAACCAAATAGCATATCTGTATTTACCGAAAATATGTGAGTAGAATTAGAACTGTCGTGTAGTATAACACAACAGGTCAACCTATGTCAACAATTATTGGATTTAAATTTATCCTTTATAACCACCACGATAGGGATTATAAAGATAATTGTTTGGCCCACCAAGTAGTGCAGTGGAATTGTACCAGTCGTCGTCTTTGGCAGAAGTGGAGATTTGATTTTTAATACCAAAATTTTGAATCCATTTTTTACAATTAGCTGGTGTTGTTTTGGGATTCTTAGAAAGATATAATGCCAGTACACCAGTTACCTGTGGAGCAGCCATACTAGTTCCACTGATCTTACAAACATAATGATTTTGAGCAGGATCTGTAGAAGGCGGCCTGCCAAACATATAAGGGTTTAGTGGTCTGAATCCCGATTGTGCTGGATCGGAATTTGACGCGGCACGACTAGTGGCAGCAGTAATCATAGTTCCGGGTGCAACAACATCACAGCCTGGTCCTCTTTCACTGTACGTTCCTAATACTTCTAACAACAAATTGCCTCGGTATATTGGACTCTGGGAAGCGGCGCTGACAGTGATAACGTTAGTAGATCTTGGGCTACCACCCCTGTGATAATAGATAGGGGAACCTGGTGGGAACACTCCGGCATAATAGTTATTAGTGGTGTAATAGTTATCGTAGTCTTTGCCACGGGCCACATCAATTTTGTTTCCGTAGTTTCCAGAACTGTGTACAAAAATTACTCCTTCTTTTTCTGCGTCAGTAACTTCAGCGTCAACAGAAGGAATTTCCAATCCGTGTATCCCATTATACCCTGGTTGCATACCATATCGTTGTTGTGGTTCAACTGGCGTATTGTATGTGTTTAATGTACCCCTGTACTTAATGGAATTTATAATATTGTAATTTTTATTATCGTTGTAATACCAAGCGTACCCCCAACTCATATTAACTACAGTGGGTCGTCGTGCTCCAGTCTTTGGATCAATGGGTTTCTTTTTGTGCCACACCCGAATAAGGTCAAATTGATCATCAGAATCAATGGCCTGAGAGGTATCGCCAAATACTCGTATTGAATATAATCTTGCATTTTTTGCCGCGCCAAATGTTTTGCCAGCGGCAGTTGAAGCTACGTGTGTTCCGTGTTGACCTTGACTATCACCACCAGTAGTTCTGCAAACATAGTGGTTTGGTGGCATAGTGCCGGGAATACCAGTGGCAGCATACCAGTCTATACGCCGAACACGGCTAGCACCAGTTGAATCTAAAAATTCCGGGTGTTCCCAGTCTATACCATCATCCATAATTATGATGTCAACACCAGCGCCATCATTGTCGTACTCATATGAATTGCCTGTTGCTGCCTCAGCTTTTAACAAAGATGACCTACGTAATCCCCAATTGACATTGTATTTGTCGTCTGCACTATTCCTATTAAAATTTCCATTGGTTCCGTCATATGCTCTATTACGCTGAACAGCGTGATGCATACGTGAATCGGGATTTGGTGGACGGTGTACTGCCACTACCCTGGTATCTTTGTCAAGGTCGGCAGCTTCTTGATCAGTAAGGTAATAATGTGTAATTCTTGGATTGCCCAGTCTAGGATTTGCAACACCCACGGGCCTATCTGGAATAGTCCTATGATTCACACCGTTGCGGCCAGTAGTATCCAACGTGAGATCTACGTGCAGACTATCAATGTCTGTCTCACTGTTAGCTACAACTATGTATTCATTCATATATTACCTTTTTATTAGAACGTAGTCTCCCAGCCAACTATGCGGATCCAAATATTAGCTGATCCGTCGTAATTTGCTGTACAATAATAGAAATAAGTCGATCCATCCCAGGCCACATCGCCAGCTTGGTCGCCTACGCCGCCAACACTAGAAGCTGGTATGCTGGCTACGTACCTGCCAGGCGTTCCGGGGAACCCACTAGGACCAGTTGCACCAAGGCTACCAGTATATCCATATCCGCCCTGTGGACCAGCTGATCCAGCAGGCCCAGTTGCCCCATTAACGCCAGTTGCCCCAGCAACGCCAGTTGCACCTCGCACGCCAGTGGCACCAGTGGCGCCCGCTGGGCCAGTGGCACCTGTAATACCAAACGGTCCAGTAGCACCAGTTAAACCAGTGGTACCAGTAGTACCTGCAGGTCCAGTGGCACCTTGGTTGCCTTGCACACCAGTGGCACCTTGTCCACCAGCTGGTCCAATTGGACCACTAGGTCCAGTAGAACCAGGAGGACCAACTAATCCTTGTACGCCTGTGGGACCAGTGGAACCCACACGATCAATGCCTGTAGCACCAGTTAAACCAGTAAGTCCAATTGGGCCTTCTGGACCAGTTGCCCCAGTTGTACCAAAGCTGCCAGTATATCCTGTATCACCACGATCGCCTTTACTGCCTATGTATCCAATTGGGCCTGTGGAACCCTGTGGCCCAACAACAGTACCAGCACGGTACCAGCCCGATGATATAGACCAAACATATAATCCGCGGTCTGCGTCAACAATCCAAGCATCGCCGGGTAAGTTATTCACTGTTGGCAATTGACTGGCTAATGCCAATGATCCTTGGATGTTTAAACTAACACCAGTAGGTCCAGTTGCGCCCTGAGATCCTGTAAAGCCAATATCACCTTTAACGCCAGTTGCGCCAAAACTTCCTGTGTACCCATATGGTCCAGTTGCGCCTTGGGATCCGGTGTAGCCTGTGGCACCAAATACACCAGTTGCGCCTGCAAGACCGTTTGGTCCTCTAGCACCAGTGGCACCTGTTGGCCCTTCTAATCCCTGTGTACCTTGGTTGCCCTGAATACCTTGGTTACCCTGCGGACCTGTGGCACCCGATGGCCCAAGTGGACCACTTGGGCCTAATAGACCGGTTGCGCCAACTACACCTTGTGCGCCAGTTAAACCTGTGGCACCCGTTACGCCAGTAGCCCCAGTGGCACCAAGCTCGCCAATTAAACCAGCAATACCTCTAGCACCGGTGGCGCCTTGATTACCAATTGGGCCAGTGGATCCCTGACTGCCTGTGTATCCAATTGGTCCGCTGGGACCAGTGGATCCCACACCAGTGGCACCTAAACTACCTGTATATCCCTGTATTCCTCGGGGACCTGTTGCACCCAGCGGGCCCGAAGCACCACTCGGTCCTGAAATATTTCCAACATTGGTCCAGGTAGTACCGCTCCATACCCACAAATTATTAGTATCGGCAGTGATATACGAGTCACCAACAGCGCCAGTGTACGGTGCGGGCAATGCGGTGCTGTTAGCCAACGAGCCAATAATTTTAACGCTGGTTCCATCAGATCCACGTGGGCCTGTACTACCCTCTGGCCCAGTAGCGCCTGTTGCACCATCGGGTCCTGTTGCACCCTGTATACCTGTGGCACCAGTATCACCAACGCCCGTGGGTCCTTGACTACCAGTGAAACCAATGTCGCCTGTTGCGCCAGTGGATCCTGTTGCGCCAGTGTCACCAATAACACCCTGACTACCTGCATATCCAAGTGGGCCTGTAGCACCTGTTTCGCCTTGGCTACCAACATATCCGTCTACGCCTTGACTGCCAGTATATCCAATGCTGCCAGTATATCCAATTGGGCCTGTGGAACCAGTATTACCAGACATACCAGTGGCACCGGGAACACCGGTAGCCCCTTCGATGCCCCGATCACCTTTAGCACCAGTTGCACCTAAGTCTCCCTGTGGCCCAACAACACCAGTGGCACCAGTTAAACCGTTTGTTCCACGTAGTCCTGTAGCACCTGTTTCGCCACGAGCACCAAATGGTCCAGTTGCACCGATTACGCCAGTTGCACCAATTACGCCAGTTGCACCAATGGAACCTTGAGGTCCTTGATTTCCAGATATGCCACGTGGGCCGGTGGCACCAGTCGCACCGCCTGGGCCGCTAGCACCAGTAGGACCACCCGACGGTCCAATTGGACCTTGCGGACCCGTGGCGCCCTGTGGACCAACTAGTTGTCCTAAATCTACCCACTCTGCACCAGAGTAGGCCCAGATACTTTGACCAATAATGTAGGCATCTCCAGCATCTGCGCCAACTGGCAACCCAGACTGGTTATTCAGAAGTCCTAGCATACGTAGCATACCAATTGGCACGCCATTGATTGTAGTGCCAATCGGTAAGGAGATCTGTCCACCCACAGTTGTGTTTATAATATTTTCACCAATGCCCAGTGTATCATTTACACGCAAGTCGCTAATGTAAATCTTACCATCGTTGCCGGTAACTGGAACATTGTCTAAGTAAAGAGCACCACTGGCTCCTAGATATAAATCTTTAAATTGTTTTGACGTGCTACCAATGCTGTAAGTTTCGGTGCTTAATGGTAAAATGTCTGTGTTAACTTTGGTTAAGTCAACATTGCTGTTGCCCCCGCCCCCACCACTGGCTAATAATGCGTCAATCTGTGACTGTGTATAATAGTCATCTATAATGAACGCTGTATTCTGTTCTGTGCTGTCCGGAAACCGTATTGCCCCGGAAGTTTTAAAAATCCAGGTTTTATCTCCGCCACCATTGTAACCGGCAACAATAGATGCATTCTCGGGGCTCTGTACACTGTTGCCCGAGAATGTGATTAAACTATCGTTAAAGGAATCATCCCCGCCAACTGCTATATTGCCGTCGATGAGGTCCTGGAAATTTGAGTTGATCTTTGTAAAAGCCGTGCGTAGCGAATCGCCATCTCCACTACTTGGCCCAGATCCTGTGTCTACAAGTCTAATGTTACCCATATATTGTGTCCTATAAACAGTATTTATAGGATATATGCGATTAGGTCAGATGCTAAAACTGCTACCGCAACCGCAGGTTGACTGTGCATTTGGGTTTGTTATAACAAATTCCTTGGCCCAAAGTTCGTCTTTAAACCCTATGGAAGAGCCGTCTAAGTACATTGCACTCATTGAGTCAACTAGTATTTTAAACGTTGCACAGTCAATGACGTGATCGTCTTCGTTGGCTATTTCGTCTAGTGTAAATCCATAACTAAACCCCGAACAGCCACCACCTTGCACAAATATGCGTAGTTTAAGATCGGGGTTGCCTTCATCTGCCAGGATATCGCGTATTCTTTCCTGTGCTGTATCTTGTACTGTGATCATTTAATGCCGCCGTAGATTCTGCGATTGATTTTTTCCCAATCAATACAACGCCATATATTGTCTAGATATTTTTCTTTATTGCTGGCATAATCCAGGGCCCAGGAGTGTTCCCACCAGTCAATAAGTAGAGCTATATCCTTTTTAATCACGTGATTACGAATGGTTTTGATTTCACCACTGCGTGACATATAGACCCAACCCGAACCTTGTATACCCATTGCTGTTTTTTTAACTTCATCTTTGAAGCGATCAAAACTGGTCCAGCGACGGTTAATAAGTCCAAGACTGGTGCCGTGCGGTTTATTACCATTGCGAGGATTCATTAATTGTGTAAAATAAACGTTGTGCAGGTAAGCGCCAGCTTCATTAAACGCAGGATCTCCCTGGCCTGCATTGTAACGATCAACATAGCCTTTATATAACTTGCCGTAATGATAATTCACAGCGGCCATACTTAAAACAGGAGACAGTCCGTCTCTAGGATAAGGTAATTTTGCTTGTTCCAACGTTGGTCCGCTTTTAGCTTCGACCAAATTAATTGCTCTACGTAAATCCATTACTTATTACGGTATACCACTCGACCACGATGCATATCATACGGACTCATTTCAATATCAACACTGTCCCCTAATAGGATTTGAATATTGTGTTGACGTAACTTTCCGCCGATGGTGGCAATAATCTTATGATTTTTGTTATCGTTTAATACTACTCTAAACATCGCATTGGGCAATACTTCCTCAACTTTGCCTTGTGTGCGAATCATATCTTCTTTAGCCAAGTGGCACTTCTCCTTTAAAAATGTATTTAGCGACTATCTAGCTCAATTACCGTTGACTCCACGACTTTAGCTAGGTTTAAAGCCGCTTGTTTGTTTAAAATGATGTGATGTTCTTGGCGGTTAACACCGTTGACTAAGACATTCCACGCTGTTCTGAAACGATTAAATTTTTTGTCCCAGAACGGTGTCCACGTATCAACGTAGAAGCCAACTTCTACATCCTGTGTTTCTTTGTCGCCATTAACTTCAATCCACATTTTTACACTGTGCTCGGTACTGCTACAATCACATTCAATGTGATAGTTTTTAGCATCACCGTAATCCCCAGCTAGAGAAATACCACGAGCTGGTGTTTGTGCCTTGAGTGCGGTCATTTTTTTCCTTGTTGATATTTAAATTCGCGCTTTAACCAGTACTTGTACCTGTCCCAATACTCTTTTATAGAATAGGGCAATTCGCGGTGCATAAGTCTTTCTTCTGCATTGTCTATCCAAATATTTCTAACCCAACCACGAAATTTGGTATCTTTTTTCATTTTAAGTCCACAGGCTTTGGCGAATCTTAATAAGACGAATCATCATACGTTCGTCTTCGTCTTCGTATTGCTTTTCAATCTTTGCAGAAAGTTTAAGTGCTCTGGTAGATTCTGCACGTTCCTTGGCATTGGCATCATCAGCGCCAAGTATTGCGTCAGGATCTGCTTGACGTCGACGCTCGCAGACTGCACTCCATCCGCTGACATCGTGTACATCTGGTCTGTTAGGATACTCTTCTTTCCACCAATAGTACAAATCAAGAATCTCACGTGCCGACACTGCCTGTTGAGTTGGTTTGTTGTAGTCTTTGTGTGTGGGTAAGTAGCTGAAACTAGAACCCATAGTTAGACTGGATGCCCATTCTAAATATTCAACACCGGCTTCGGGATTACGCCAAGTTCTCCAACGTAGCCAACCACTGCGCCACCAAGGTACATTGTACTTGGTCTTAGCCTCGTCACTCCACAAACAGTGATGCCACGCTTGTTCTATTTCAACAAAATCTACTAACTCGTTAAAAAGACAAGGGAGAAAGCGGCTGCCAACATCTGACCAAGTACCAGGCTTGATATCCCTAGGGTGAGCAGTAAGGCTATGACTGCGACTAATCCAACGGTTATTAATATAGTAACGTACATCATTTAATCGATCCGGAATGTAGTAAACAGTTTTTTGAAGGTAGTCCAATAGCTCTTCGGCAATCCAGTATCGAACAGGATGTTCCGCTTTAGCAGTTCGTGTCCAGTTTCCCCAGCCTTGGCTGGTTAAAGCACCGGGCTTGGGAGTCTTTCTTATCCAGTCCGCAAAGGCACTGTTTGACCAATAACTACTTCTCATTTCTTTTCCGTGTATGCGTCTAGTAGAGCCGCCATAAAATCAGTTCTTTCAACTTCACTGAGTGCTGTTGAATCTTTATCCACTGCAAATCTTGTAACAGAGTTGTTAGATTTAATTCCTACTACCAAATCTTTAAAAGTTTTGGCCTGGGCAACAAATTCTCCACCAACGTAGGCATAATAGACGTTGTCAATTTTTTCTACCTTTAGCTCAACTGCTTCATCAGAATCAGTTTCTTTATTGTGTTCATCGATTACGGCATCAATGATGCTGTGCATCATTGTTATTTTACCCAACCAATAGCATACAATGCCGTAGACAAGAAGTGCAATGATTGTCAGCCAATCAAACTCCATATCACTCTCCTTGGTTATATGCTACAATGAAATCCCTTAACGCTTGTTCAATGTATCGATTGAGTGTAATGTCTTGCAAGTGTGCATTCTTCATTGCGGCAAACAGCAAGTCATCTTCAAGATCCAATTCAATTTGAACACGGGTATCGTATTCAGTGCCGGCAACAATGGCTGTGCATTTTTCTATGTAGTCTGCTGCCACATCTAATTCGATGAATTTTTTATCATCATAGGACGTCAACGGATCAATGCCACGTTTGGCTGCTTCGGCAAAGTACGATTCCTTGTATTCGGGGTTAAACCAAACGTAGGACCTTTCGTTTTTGTAGTCGTGTACTTCGGCAATGTATACGTTGTCGGGGCCATCAAAAACAATGTTGGCAGAATACAAATCGGGGTGGTCGCTGTCTAACCATCTTGCGTCGGGACTAAAACAATCCCAACCGTAGGGGCTGCCTCCGGTAATACGATGTCCAATAGCTGTGTTAAAACGTTCCACGGTAACCATTTTTTACTCCTAGTAGGTTAATTGATAGCTGTATTTTACTTGAAAATTTGCCCGATGTCAAGCAAGTTATGCCCATTTTAGTCTAAATAATGTGGCGTGTTCGTCGTCGTTGAAAATAAAACGGTAATTTTGAGCAGGCCAGTCGGTTTCAACAGTCCATATGGATCTTGGTAAATGTTCCAGGCACCAGGTGATGGCGCCAGCGGTACGTTTAGACTCCTGAATATGGATTGTAATCATAATTGATAATTGGACCTTTTTGATCTAAGGGGTTAACATAGGTGTGAATTAAATTTCTAGCTTCGTAATCTCGTCGTTGCTTGCTGGGTTCCCCTAGGATAACAACTGCGTATTGATGGCCAGCACGTTCGACTAACATAGCCAGGCACCGGCCGGCACGGTTGGTGAATCCTGTTTTACTAACAACAATATTATCAAACTCGTCTAAAATAACTTTGTTGGTATTACTGATGCTGACAGTTCGAATTTTCTTTCCCTGTAGAGTTTCTAACTCTACTTCGGGGCGACTACTCAATGCACGAATGTCGGGGTATGTGCCGGCGGCCGCAACCATTTTTACAATGTCTCGGGCTGTGGCACTGTTGCCAGCACCAAGACCGGTTGGGTCTTGAAATTCTGCTGTCCACATTCCCAGACTACGTGCTTTGTCGTTCATCGAACGAATAAAGGTTTGACGATCACCTAGAAAGTTCTTGCTGAGTAATTCAGCGGCATAGTTGTCACTGCGAACTAATGTTAGCTTCAACAATTCGCCTACAGTATACTCCCTGCGTCCCATATACGGAGACTTCAATGAAATCTTACGAAGGGGATTGGGCATCTGATCCAACACAACCATTGCTGTCATCAATTTGGTAATACTGGCCATACTACGGACAACATTGGCATTTTTCTCAAGGGCCACTGAATTTGTGTCAGAGTTCATTACTACAATACTATGTTCGGGTACTGGCACAGCCGCTTTTTGTTTCTTTGCGGCTTCTGCGTTAAAGATCGAAATGCTTATTAATATTGTTATTATAAATCTTTTCATATGTAAGTTAACCTGAATAACGTTATAGCACCTTCATCATAAAAATCAAGATGGATCTGTTCTTCATAGTATCCCCCGGACATTTTTGGAACATATTCTCTATGCCGCCTGACTGTAAATCCCAATGTGCGTTTCATCTTGTCACGGACTAACAACACACTAGGACTATCTCTATAACGGTTAGCGATCTTATTATAAATTACTGCCCATTCCTGCTCAGTGAACTTGATAGTGCTAGATATCGCCTTCTCGTTCTCTATACTCTCGTCTTGCTTTGGCCAATGTAAAGATTTTACCATTGTCATCTTCCCATTCTGCTGGTACACCGTTAATAGTATGTGGCTCTTGTTCGTCGTAGAGCCAGCCTAACACTCGCATCATTTTGTGCTTGACTAGCAGATTTGGACTGCGAAATGCTTCACAATCGTCAAAGCCCATCATAACACCAATTTCACAAACTGCACCACTACGGCAAACACCTGCGTGACAATGTACAACTACATTCATTCTATTTAGTAGGGCGTGTTGCAGTAATTCTACCAGCCGTTGTGCTTGCTCATCACTGCATCTGAATGCTTCGTCAATGGTGTAGTCGTTGGCTTCGATATCAAGGAATTCAAATTGATGAGTTTCTTTGAATTTGTGCATAGGGACGGGAAACTCCATACACGGGTCAACAATTTGAATCAACATACTATTTTCGCCAGCATTATGGTGACGTCCTCTTGGGATATCAACAAGTGCTACGTTTTCGATCCAGGGCATAATTACTCCTATGTGATAATATATTATACACTATTTCAGTGTGTTTGTCAATGGGGTATTACGCTACCCATTTTAGTGCAAAATAAACTGCATCTTCTTTACTTTCGAATAAAAATTCCCGCCCGTTTCTTTTAAACTGCTGTTGGCAATGTTCTTCCAACCAAACAGTAATATCAACGGCGTGTCGGTTATCCTGCAGTCTTGACAAGGTCACAGGTGTCCAACCGGATTGTTCCAACATTGACCATAATATTCCGCGGTCTATTTCCTTGGCCATCCGTTCGGCTGCTTTATTGGCTATTGCTTGTTCTAAAGTGTCACGATCTAAAGACTCACGAGACCAAGCCATTGCACGTTTCTTTTGCACAATTATTCCTCCGACCAACGTAGCATAAACATAGTTAGACATTGTGGGTTATGTAGTTGCCAACCATTGTAGGCTGTTCTTCGACCTACCTGATGTTCTTCAACCCACTGATCTATCTCCAACAATACCGAATCGTCGGGCGCAAAGGACCAGCTGGCCACACCAAGTTGATCTTTGTCTACCCAAATTTCCACGTAATTTTTTACGTGTTTTCGGGTAATAACTTTTAAGCCCATTTTAAACAAAACAATGTGAGGGATTCGTGGTTGGGAATGTCCACTGTCATTCCTTCTTTTTTACAATTATGTTCTTCACACCAATGGACTAGTTCTTCGTAATGGTTATACCAATACGAAATATCAGTTAGCACAATCAAATGGGAGTTGGGTGATTCTTGAAGTCCGTCTGCCAAGTACGCCGGGGCAATTATAAATCGCTGTTCTTTCCAGCTTTGCATTATGTCTGTCATTGCCATCTCAACATAAACATCAGTGCTTCTTTTTCGTCACCAAAGAAGAAATCAATTTTTGTATTGTCATAGGTATTGTATCCGTCTTGGTGCATATCGTTAGTGATGTAACTTGGACAATTTTCTTTTGCCCAGGTCATTGCTTCCCAGACTGGATCATAGGGTAATGTAACAATCATCTATATTTTAACAAGAAGTAGGTTGCATTTTGTTCAGAAAATTTAGCACGTATACTGATGCGGTATCCCCAAGACTTGTGATCAATTGCCCTCCCCCAAATTGGCTCTTCTACGCAATTTTCCATTACCCATTTTCCAGAGTCTGACTGTTGCCAGTCATAGATAGGGCCCGCGGCATAAATTTCAGGGTCATCTACATCGCCTAATCTAAATTCGTGTACGGTTAAAGTAACAGTCATTATGTTTTTTTAAGTATGTCCCAGACTTTCATCTTGTCCCGAATATCTGCTTCCAGTGCCCTATACTCATCGCCTAGGCGTTTGAGTTCATCCCATTCTTTTTCAAGTTCCAGGGAAGGTCGTAACAGCCCCAGTCTTTGCTCAACTGCGTCAAGTGTGCTTTGAATGTTTTCCAGCGTGGTTTTGAGGCTTGTTCCATTGACCACAACATCTGCATTATCGCCGGTGAGTTGCAGAGTCCCGGACGCCGAAGATGTTAGCCACGGGCTGGCACTGGTCCATTGGGTAGCAGATCCAGAACTTGTTAACCATTGGTTAGAGGTCCCACCGTTGGCAATTGATACGTTACTGACGCTGTATGTAGATCCAACTGCTCCTACCATTGTACCCGAGTAGCCTGATATGGGTAATGTTGCTGTTGTTGTTTTAGACATAGGTAAAGTTATTTTTAAAAATTTTAACGCATTGCTAGACAAATGTCAAGATAATTTAGTCAAGAAAAAGCCCGCCTAAGCGGGCTTTTGTTTGGTACCTGGTCACGGTTTCGAACCGCGGACCCTTTCCGTGTAAAGGAAACGCTCTCCCCCTGAGCTAACCAGGCAATTGTAATGGAGCGGGATAGGAGAATCGAACTCCTGACTAAACCTTGGCAAGGTTTCGTTTGACCATTAAACTAATCCCGCATATAATTGGTGCCCCAGGGGAGACTCGAACTCCCACGCCTTTCGACAATGGCTTCTAAGACCATCGTGTCTACCATTCCACCACCAGGGCATATCTAACAGGTTAATACCGGTTTAATGACCCGGCAGTCGCCATATGTTTATATCGCTGTAATTAACCTAAATTTGGTTGCGGGGGAAGGACTCGAACCTCCGGCTCCCGGGTTATGAGCCCGGTGGTCTACCACTGACGTACCCCGCGATATTTTATTTAACCTTTAACAAATACTCAGTACCAATTTTTCCTTGTTCAATTTCTTTGATTGCTGTTATTGCTTCTTTGTTGTTGGTATCTATCATCGGCCGATGACCGCGCTTTAGTTCTCTAACTCGGACCGATGCCGCTAGCACTATGTCGAATCTATTTGTTAATGGTTCTTTTTTAAATGTCATTTTATTCCTTGGTCCGGCGTACAGGAATCGAACCTGTATTGATAGCTTAGAAGGCTACTGTTCTGTCCATTGAACTAACGCCAGCTAATGTTGCTATTATACAGTATTTAACCTAGCTTGTCAATTAAAATGATGGTTTTTTTGTGTCAGGATAACCAACAACCCCGGATACACAGCCCATCCCACGTTTCGTGTATCGCGGACGCTGATTCTCAACCTAGGCGGAGGTGGGTCAGCGGTTTACATTGTAGGACCGTTGCCGTTCCTAAATCCGATCTCACCGCCTTCGTTGGCGATGCGCTTGTAGACATCCTCCAACAAGATAGGAGTGAAATCTGTTTGCTCCACGCAAACACAATGGTAACGGACATCGTTTTCGTCCCCGTACAAAATAGCACCAGTACGAGCATCAACGCCACGTGCCTTCTTGACACGATTTGTGTGCAAGTGACCGTGAATGTTAACACCAAACCGCCCCAATGATGCTTCGTGTACAGGAATATGACTCAAGATCATTCCGTTCAATACGTGATATGCTCTCAATTCACGAAAGTACCTGCGGTACTCCTCATCACGGAAGATGTCGTGGTTGCCACGGATCAATACCTTGTCACCGTTCAATCGATGCAATATGGGCAAGGCCTTGCGGTTGATCACAACATCACCCAAGTGATAGACCTTGTCGTTGGGACGAACTGTGTCGTTCCACCGGCGTACCATTTCCTTGTCCATTTCGTCAGGGTCGGTCCAGGGACGGATCTTTGTAACTCCATCTTCTTCGGTAAAGCGGCACACACCGGCGTGACCGAAATGCGTATCACTGACTAAAAATGTTGCTGGCATTGTGTACTCCTTTCTTTAATTAAACCAAATCTCATCAAAGCCTTCCTCAACAGTGGGTGGCTCCACGCTTAAATCAATTGCCATCTGTTCTACTACATTCTGCGGAATAACTTTGCCTGGACGGCTGGCCAATCTACGAGCAAGTTCTTCTTTTTCAGGTGTCTTGAACACCACGGCAATTTTGTAGTAGTCGGGTAGCATACGAAACTTTCTTGCACGACTTGCAATAGAGGTACTGGTTTGATCCCAGATAATATCTTTACCTGCATCACGTGCGCCATTTACTGCACCAGCCATTTTGGCCACTGCAACAGGCATATATTCTTCAAATACTTCGCTGTAGGTTTTACCCACAGTCTCGGCCCATTCCTCCACGTACTTGTCTGTGGATACGTATGCACAATCGTCAAACCATTCTTGCGATTTTGCCCAGGTGCTTTTACCCGAAGCAGGCACGCCAACCAGTACATAGAGTTTTCTTTTTTCCATAGCTGTATTATAGCAGATACCTGCTGGTTTGTCAACCGAAAATTATGTAGTAATTAGTATTACCTGCAGAATTCGCTGAGATCGACGCGATATCCGTCAATGTATTCACGCATTAACTCGCGACCGTGAAAGGCATAGCCTGCAGGTCCGTTGTGAATCACGTGCCGTGACCAATTGACAAATCTATCTGAACTGTGCAATCTCTTTTTGCCAGCTTCAATGGCATAGCGCCAGAATGGTGTGTCCAATTTGTTTTCGCCTACGTAGTTGATGGCAATCAAATCCTGTATGTACTCCACGTGGTCCAAGTACATACGATTGACTATGTTCTCAACACCCCAGGCATTGTCTGTGTTTGCCAACGCTTCGCAAAAACGTTTGGTTAATAACATATAAAAATGCAAAGGGATAGCCTGGTGCGGTTCAAAGAAATAAAGCCTATTGCCCATAGACAATATCCTACCAGCTTGTGCCTGTGTTTTGTAGTAAGGCGCCCAGGAGAACTTGCGTAGCGGTTCTGTGTCAATGTCTTTGATAGCGGCAAACTTGGCCTTGGCTTCGTCTAGGCTGGTAATTGCGTTATTGTACAAATAGCCCCAGGCTTTTCTATGCTGTAAGGGTACACCAAACATCCATCCATTGTCGTGGATGTAGCTGGATGTATAAGGTTCATTGTAGCGTTGAAAATCAGGATACAGTATAACAGAGTTAACAGAAACAAACTGTGGTTTATTGTATTCTACACTGTTTAATTCTTCTGCCGAAGGCGTTCCGCGGCAATCAATTACATAGTTAAAGGAGTAAGCATCTTTATCACCTCTAATGGTGGCCGCATATTCAACCTGCGTGATACTTTTAACATTCTCTGGAACCATTGTAAAATTCTCGTAGAGTTGTTCAAGTCTTTCAAATACAAAGGCACTGAATTTCTCGCTGTTGACGTGCAATCCCGGTGCGGCATAGCGTATGGTAAAATCTTCACCGTGTGCCGCAGTCCAATTGTATTTGGTACAATATCTTAAGGTACCATCGATCTTGTCTAGGTCTGTTAAAGGATCAAAACGAATAGCTTCGTACATCAGACCGTATATAGCGGCACTGGCGCTTTCGCCTACGTGAGTAATGGGGATATCAGGATTGTAAAAACAAGTTACCTCAACGGACTTGGGTAAGTTTGTTAATAAAGTTGAAACGGCAACTGCACTGGCGGTGCCAACGCCTACTATTCCAATTTTCATAATTTATAATTTGTTGGTCGGAGTACGAGGGATCGAACCTCGGACCTCCTGGTCCCAAACCAGGCGCACTACCAGGCTGTGCTACACTCCGAAATTGTTCTGTTGTATAATGTATTTAAGTAAGTTGACGTTTGAAGGGAATATAATGATTGTAATTTGTATTTACTACACGGTCAATTGGCACAATATCAAATGCAATAGTAATGCGTTGGCCTGATTGCATCCATTCACTGCTACGATGCTCGTCTCCGGCGCTACGACCAAACACCAATAAGCCGTTTTTATTATCTACATTGTAGACAACGTTTTTGTTGTTGACAAATCGATAACTGGTTGTGGTGTTGTTGGCATTGACACAATAATATCCGTGAATAACGGAATCGCTTTCTTCCCAATGCCCGTGCCAGTCAATGAATTCACCAGATCTAAAAATGTTGGCCCAGGCCTGTATAACGTAAGACTTGTCTTTATGTAAAAACGGTTCTATGTTGTCCAGTAAACAATAGTATAATTTAAAAAAGTTTTTATCAGTAAATGTGAGTATGTTGTACTCTTTAAAGATAGAAGTCATATATGACCCAAAAAAACTAAGATCCTGCGGCTCGGGAAATCGTTTTTTTAAAATTGATTCGGCCTGCAAACAAAGATTATACAGTGCTTGGTTATCATTGTTGTGACCTGTATCAATGGTCCAAAGATAATCTGGTATAATTGTTTTGGTGTCTACTGACATAAAGTGGAGCGGGGTAAGAGAATCGAACTCTCAGCATTAGCTTGGAAGGCTAAGGTATTACCACTATACGAACCCCGCATAAGTTATCTTGTAAAATATTTATTAATTAATTATTGATGTGATTTAATTTTATTGGACCGCCCACTGTTGCATCATTGGAAACACATCTGTGGTCCAGAACTTTGGACTGTTGTGTACAACGTGATGAGAATCTTGGTAGAAATTATTTTTGTATTTTAAAAACTTTAAACCAGACTGGGTAGCAGTATCTTCAAGCCATTCGTAATTTGGGTCTCCAAACCTGTCAGAGCCAAAAAATGTATCGCCAAGTACATACACCCAGGCCTGGCGAGTAAACTTAGTAGATTTTTCAAAATAATATCTAGTAAACTTTGTTCTCTGCTCGCACTTGGCGCTCCAGACTCCCACTAGATTAATTACACCGTGAACATCTTGTGGGTACTGCGATGAGTATACTGCACTTAAGAATCCACCACGACTATGCCCCATTAAAAAAACTTTGTTAACCTTGTACGATACCTTGGCCTGTCTAATAACTTCTTTAAGTTGGTCTTCGGCTTCAAGATATTGTTCTTCTAAGTTGCGTATGCCACAGCCTTGTTTTTCTTCTGTGTAGGCGCCTTCACTACCGCCCCGACCTTTACGCATATAGGTTAAAAAGATGTAACCTGCATCAGTCATTTGTCTTGCAATGTCAACAAATTTTAGCACATCACGAGGATACGGGCCGGCACTGCCGTGATTCATAATAACAACTTGTCCGTTCCATTTTGCAGGACGGTACTCAAATGCCTGTAGGTTGTACGTGGAGTCTGCATCTTTGTACTTAATAACCATTTCGGTTTGGGCCTGGCTTTGTGCAGTTAAAAAAAGTAATACTAAAGTACTAATAATTTTAGTTAACATTTCTTACCTAAAAGTTGTTGGTAGAACGTATTATACACTATTTTACACGGTTTGTCAATTGGTGCTCCTAGATGGAGTCAAACCATCGTCTCCTCCATACCAAAGAGGTGTTTTACCGTTGCAAACTATGGGAGCTTATTAGCCATTAAACGATCAATAACAGGATACAATTCCATACCTTCTAAGTTTTGATAGAACGAATGTTCGGACCAAGAACCGTAGGGATTGTGTTTTAAAAGACTTTCTATTTCCAGGTGCTGTCTAGTACCTAGTGTACGAGATCTTTCAATGAAATTTCGTAACGCTGGCGTTCTGTACAACTCTCGTTGAAAACATCTCTCTGCACGTTCTTGTGCAAAGTCCCAGAATTTATTTTTGTACACAGAGCCGCCTAGATAATGCAACATAATCATACCTTCAATTTCTTGAATAGTATTTAGGTATCCTGCGTTGGCCTGCTCTGGGCTGACAGTGCCGACTATTACATCAAAGGCTATACGATGTACAATGTCTGCAAAGTCCAATGACGTTGCTTCCAATGGTTCTAGAAAGAACGATGAATTGCCATTGTGTGCAACACGGTCTGTAAAATTCTGTCGTCTAAAATAATTATCAAATTCAATATAGTTGGTCGTATCGCTGGCGGTTAATCCAAACTCTTCAAATACTTCCTTTACATCTTCTTTGATTTCGTCTAGGCTGTTGATGTCTCTGTTAAACAGATACCCTATAGAGCATCTATTCTTTAAAGGAATACCAAATATCCATCCATAGGGTCTGGCCACACTCAGCGTATGATTGAACTTTGGACCATCCCAGAAGCACTGTGTAACATAACAACTGTTAACTGGAATAAACTCCGACCTATGAAAGTCATCAAATTGCCTAGGTGATCCTGTGCAATTTAGCACATAGTCTGCGTCAACTTGATCGGGCGTTACTGCACGTTCAATGACATTGATCCTTGGATCATTTTTAAACTTGTCAAATATAAAGTCTTGCAATTTAACTGCATTGATATGGTAGCCAATGCTGGGCGGTAAGAATGCGTGTAAAAATGTTTTACCTGTGTTCCAACCTTTTTTGTATATGCCCAACTTTGCGGTGCCATCGATCCTATCTAAGTCGGTATAGATAAAACCAGTGTTGGCATACAATGCTGTACTAACTCTGATTGTGCCGCCTTCACCGACTGCCACAGGCTTGGTGTTAGGATCGTGGTACCAATCAATTTCAAAATTACTCCAGCGCCAAAAATGTGCTAGAGTCAATGCACCTGCGGTGCCTCTTCCAATGATTGCTAATTTCATATTGTATTTAAGTGGTGGTAATGGAGAGAGTCGAACTTTCACCGGGCACCGTATGAAGGTGTTGCACTACCGTTATGCTACATTACCATATGGAAACACACTAGCCTGCAGGACTACTAATAGCTCACGGGTACGCCGCTACTATTAGGTAATGTGTTTTCATATGGTAGGGGTGCTCGGGAACGATCCGAGTTTTACTGGTTAAAAGCCAGTTACTTCACCTTAAAGTTTCACCCCCATATGGTCCCTCCGGTGAGATTTGAACTCACACTTCTCGGATTAAGAGTCCGGTATGCTACCGTAACATCTCGAAGGGATGGATCGTAAATGTTTGTCTTTTACGTGCCATCCAGGACCATACGGGGTCTAGGATGACACTAGAGTTTACCTCGTTTCATATCATATCCTTGTTTAAAAATGTATTATAGCATCCTTTTAGTTGATTGTCAACTAAAGACCCTGATGCTGGTAGGGTCAAATTTGGCCGGCTCTGAGAGGATCGAACTCCCACCCTCTGTTTCGAAGACAGAGATGATATCCATTTCACCAAGAGCCGAATTTCAGCGCCAAGAGAAGTTAAGTACACTACGAACTTTTTTCGTAGGTAAAGTACTGCTGTGGTACTGGCTTCCGGGAAACATTACAGCTGATCCTCTGACAGGGTTAACACGTTGTATTTCTGTAAAAGATTTGTATTTTTCTTTTACTTGGTCCGGAGGAACATTGTAAAATGTTTCATTAAAAATAACTGTGTCGCCATCACAATTGTCAGTGACATAGTATACACCAGTATGGTATGGTACAGGATCTTCTAAGTCAGTGTGAATCAAATTGTGTTTGCGGCTGGTAATAATTGGAAACTGACAAATAGCCCGCACCTGAAGAAATTCTGTAAATGGCGTGCCGCTTAATTGGATTAGTTCATATAGCAAAGGTTTGACAAAATCAAAATGTGGGCTAACGTTGCTACCCCAGGCCTTATACTGGAACATATGAAACATCACACTAGATGTTTCTACACGTTCATCTTCGTGCGTGGTTTCATAGGTAAAATGCCAAGGCATAGTGTTTTCACCAACAAATCTATGCTCTAATTCTGCTTGATATTGTTTAGATATTACATTGTGAACCACTAAGGGTTTATCTAGAACCTGACTCATTGAATATTACCTTAAATTGGCTCCCCGACCTGGGCTCGAACCAGGGACCTGCGGATTAACAGTCCGTCGCTCTACCGGCTGAGCTATCAGGGAACATTAACAAGTATATATGCCAACAGTGGGTGCTGGCAATTAAATAAGCAATGAGCCTAAAGAACAACATTCAGCTCATCCAAGAAATTCTCAACAAATTACCCAAGGATGGCAGAGATACACCTAAGCAAACAATCTATGAGCTGGGATATCTCATTGGTATGTTAGCCAGGCTGGCTAACGAAGATCATTTTGTATTTGGCTCACTTAAAAGAGAACACGAGAAGCTTGAAGAAAAAAACAAAAAAGATGGCGCACCGTAGGGGACTCGAACCCCTGGCCTCTTGCGTGACAGGCAAGCGATCTAACCAACTGAGCTAACGGTGCCAAACTGGAGCACAGGGTGGGACTCAAACCCACGGCTTTACGGATTTGCAATCCGGTACATTGGTCGCTCTGTCACCTGTGCATAATACTTGGCGGAACGACTGAGACTCGAACTCAGAAAGCGGCTTTCACCACTCGACGGATTAGCAATCCGCTCCAATACCATTATGGGACCGTTCCAAAATTAGTGTCTAGCTACTTGTCACCACAACAAGCCCTAGACTGAGCAGTTACTCTGTCCATAACATTTATTCTTCTGGGAAGGTTGTTAGTCCTCACCCTAGGCAGTTTCCAGTATCCCTTAAATAGGGGCTGTGAGGTCAGGTCCTAGTGTACCCCCTGTTCTATCGTTTCAGGGACGCTCTTATTATAACGTAAAAGAGTAAACCGGGTTTTTGGTGGAGACGGATGGATTCGAACCACCGCGCTTTTTAGGGGCGAGATTTACAGTCTCGTGCAATCAACCACTCTGCCACATCTCCAAAATTAGTGTCAAGCTACCTGGTTCCCACCATTAGCCCTTGACGCGAGCTGTTACTCTGACCATTCCGTTTATTCTCAAGTCTGTGTGCAGTTGGAATTCTGCCTATCAGAGTCTGAGTATTTCTCTCGCTAACGGTTTTCTGCCACCGGATCTCTCTCGTTAATCAAACGCCACTGTAACAGAAGTGGTACCGGGATAGGGTTGGGCCAAGATTGCAGGACCTAGTGTCTCATTGCTGAGAGAAGTATCCAGGCGGTATGGCCCAAATTTGGAAGAGCTACGGGGAATCGAACCCCGCTTTACGGGATGAAAACCCGCTGTCCTAACCGATAGACGATAGCTCCATTTAAACTAACACATTGAAGCATATAAGGGAACCATTGCGGATCTTATTCTACACGACTTGCGAGGTCGGGTCACCGCGGTCATTACGTTGCAGATTGCTCCATCGTCCTCCTGATACGATCTCAAGGTTTCGTGTAGCCCAGAGTGGTGTACGGCGCCCCGTATCTTTGTTGAACCCTCTAGTACCACCTAATGGATCTGCCAACCCATAATACACTTCAATGTGTTAGCTTATTAAATTTTTTAAAGAACATAGTTAATTGCTTAACTAGTCTCTATTATATACGAAAACCAATACCCTGTCAACCTCAACGGGTATTGTGTACTTTTGTTTGCTGTTTGGTCCCGCCACCAAGAATCGAACTTGGACCTAGGCGTTAGGAGTGCCTTGTTCTGTCCATTGAACTACAGCGAGCTTGGTACCCCGTGTCTGATTCGAACAGACAGCCAACAGATTTTGAATCTATCCGCACTACCGATTAGCGTAACGGGGCATATAGGTTTTTGAGAGACCAACTATCTTTCTCAAGGACTCACTGGCTTGTCTCGATTGAAGGAGTTTAACTACCTTGTGTTGCTACTGGTGTGTCAGTCTCAAGAATAGGGACCTAGCGCACAAGGGACTCAACTTTATCGTCTATCTCAAAATTTGGTGCCGCCTCCAGGGATCGAACCTGGTTCCTCGGTGCTTCAAACCGGTGCTATGACCACATCAGCTAAAGCGGCAAATTGGCACCCGGAGTAGGAATCGAACCTACAATAGCAGAGTCAAAGTCTGTTGTGTTACCACTACACTATCCGGGAATAAATTGAATTTGTAAGTAGTTGCGTCCCTCATATCGCAACCATTTTCCCTTGTAATTAAGCCGGCAGGGTCAAGATACGTCACTTGGAATACTTAACCAGTACAGTCTCCTTTACAGACCTCCGCGGTTCCCCGCGGGTGGGAGTTGAACCCATTAACCTTCTACTATATCAGTCCTTCGAAGAAACCTCTATAGCGTGTTGTTCTCTTGCTGACACTTACAAAACTTGGTGCCCCAGGAAGGAATCGAACCTCCACACCCTGATTACAAAACAGGACCTCTACCACTAAGGATACAAGGGCAAAACTGGTCTCCCTACTAGGATTCGAACCTAGACCACACGGCCCCAAACCGTGTACGCAACCAGATAACGCTTTAGAGAGATAAAC
>Ga0114978_10000091_pt1 | contig 70316 bp, 50 predicted proteins | sample S_140212_EF_Meta_FD_87027 | JGI IMG/M metagenome (GOLD analysis project Ga0114978, IMG submission 87027) | Freshwater microbial communities from Lake Simoncouche, Canada to study carbon cycling - S_140212_EF_MetaG | ecosystem: Environmental > Aquatic > Freshwater > Lake | place: Lake...
AAGATTGATTTTTTTGCCGCATTTACAGAGACAGGGATACCTAAATGTTTACCGGTTAAGCTTAAAACGATAGATATAAATAATAAAGAAGGAAGTGATACGCAGTATGTGACGATAAGCGACGTTAAAGAAATATCGCCTTGTAATTTTATTACTAAAACACATCCTGTAACTGGAGCGGTGTGTACTCGTGATGGATTTACAATGCAAAGTGACACTACAAATGATGATAAAAACAATGCCGAATTATATAAAAACTATTATAACCTAGATGATGATAATGACGCGGACGGTAACAATATGAAACTCATGATGCCTGATGATGTATTTTTGAAAGTATTATTTTATTCTTTAGGTGCATTGTCTGTATATGTCGCTCTAAAATTACTATCAAATATGTACAAAAAACGGGAATGATATGGTGTGGACTACAATACAGTATTTAAATTTATTAACTGCCAATAATAAATTTAAAGTGGGATTATGTTCTGACTTATTTGCGGTGGCGGCGGGGGCTGCGGCGACGGCGATGTCTGGTTTTTCTACCACCAACCAAGGAAGAAGAAGAAGGCTGAGTAGTATCAACCACAGCAGCAGCCGCCTTAGCATCTGCAGCAGGCTGAGCAACAGCAGGCTGAGCAACAGCAGCAGCCTTCGTCGCTTCATTTTCAGGAGAAGCACCAAAAAAACTACCTAACCATGATGGTTTATCAGGTTCAGTTGCATCAACAGGATTTTTACCCCAGGTGAATGGATTCCACCCCCACCCCCCCGATTGTTTTCTAGTTCCTCTTCTCGCTATATGTCTACTTCTACGAGCAACTCTAGATTTATGTCTTGTCATGATAGTAGTGAATAATTATATATTAAATGAAGATATTAATATATAGTTAATTTAAAAAATAAAAATAACAATAAAGTTACCGATTCACCGATTCACCGATTCACCGATTATTTACCTGCGGTGACGTCTGCGGTGAGTTTTGCGACGGGAGCTGTGGCGACGTCTGCGTCCACCCTGCTGCTGCTGAGCCTGACCCTGAGCCTGACCCTGAGCCTGACCCTGAGCCTGAGATGCGCGACGACCACGACGACGAGTGCTCTTTCTACCAGTTCTGCGTCTACGACGACCACCCTGCTGTGCCTGTGCCATTTGCTGCTGTTGTGCTTGTGTCATTTCTGCCATTTTATATATTACACAAAGAAATAAATTTTTTTATAACTGAATAATTATAATTATAATTAAAGTTATTAATAAATAGTAAATAATAATAAATAGTTATACTTATTATTACTAAAGTTTAATTTATATTATAAATGTAAAAATATAATTCAAATATTAAATATTAAACATTAAATCTTTTGTATAACTCAAAGGCAGCTAAACCTCCTAAAATTTGTGCTAAAATATATCCGATTAGTTCTTCTTTTGGTTGTTTACCGGCGACGACCATCATTACAGTAACCGCGGGGTTAAAATCACCTCCTGATATTTTTCCGCCTAAATAAATAACTAACGCAAGAGCCGCGCCGATGGCGAAGGCATTTCCTGTTGCAATAATTATGTATAAAAAGAACATTGTTCCTAAAAATTCTACTAAATACTTGTTCATCATGATGATATTTAAATACTTTATATATTTTTAGTATAAAAAAATATATAAAAATATAATTGTAAAATCGTTGTATTTTAACTAATTTGCTAAATATTACGAATAAATTTGTCGGTTTCCTAAAGATGACATAATAGATGAACCGCCCGATTGAAAGGGGTTTTCAATAGCTCCTTTCTTTTTTGGTGCTACGCATCCACCACTGCGGCACTTTTGTCGCCGAATGTTTCGAATAGTGTTATCATTATTTTTAGTTTGATACGCTGCATCCACGGGAAGCCCTATTTTATATGCAGAACTACCAATTGCATTATATTTGATCATGTTAATATACTGGTCACCACATATGGGAACAGGGATGGGTTTTCCTGCTAAAACGCGTCGTTGGTATCGACTATGAAACATACTAGTGGTATAATTATTGGGCGAAGCGACTTTGTTGGTAGAAGATTCTAGAGGGTTTGTCGAGTATACTGTTTTTTGTGCGTTCATAAATGAGGCGCGTGCATTTGCTATATTACCCGTTTGGTCTGTAGGGTATTGTTGGTTTGGGGCAGGAGCAACACAACTTTGGATACCATTATTGCCGCGCTGTTTTATAATAACGGTTGGTGATGGTGGACCATTGAAATAGTATTGAAGGGTTCTAATGGGTACAGATGTCATGGTAATATATGTATATATATTATATTTATAATAATATATGTACGATTTATATTATTCGGTAAAAGTAAATATAACCATATGATGACGTATGTATATTTAAAATCTACGAACTCTTCTGATTGCAGTCTGTGCTGCTGAAAAGTCATCTCCGCCAAAAGTATAGTCATTGTAATTTCTATTTACGGCTTGTAATTTTTTAAAACGAACATAATCAGACCCATCATAAACGAAACGAGGGTTGCATGTAGATGATGGAATACCGGTGGTATCTTTATGAGCTTGAATAGACCCGCCGAGCATTTTGTAACCGGTTAAACCGCCGCGAACATTATTTACCTGATTTGAACCACCGGAGGTATAGTTTTGACGAGAAAGAAAGTCGCCAGCATTATTAACAACCCTAAAAGGTCCTATTTGGCGTTTATACCCATTTATAACACCTGTTGCGGCAGCGCCGTTCCATCCTTGTACCAAGGAGAACCTATCTTGTGCTCTTTCGCTACCACCTATCATTCCACCGTTACCATATTTTCCTGCACCGCCTCCAATCATTTTTGGGGCAATACCTTGAAAACCGCCTCCTAAGTTTGACATTATTTATTATGTATTATATATAATATACATTATAAAATATATATTACAAAATATATCATATATTACAAAATATATATTACAAAAATAATTCATTTTATCTAAACATGTTTGACTTTACACATGTTTGACTTACACATACTAAAATAAAATAGTAAAAATAAAAAATAAGTATCTACTAAATAGTTTTATATGTTTTTTATATGTATTTTATATGTTTTTTATTCTTCAACATTATGTCATAATTCTGGGAGCGATGTTCATGGTTTGTAATTCTTGAAATAGTAGTTTGCAAGCGTATGGTATTTCTACATATGCAAAGTTTGTCCTGTTATCGCATGTTCGGCAACAGTGAATGCCCATTTTATCATTATAAGCTGCAATCATACCGCAATCGCGACATACATGAACTTGATATTTGTCTGAGGCATCATATAAGCGTCCGCGTGTAAATCTTGCCGCTCCGTGTGATACCATGCAGTTATGTGCTACAATTCCATTTGCCAGAAACGAGTTTGTATCTTCTACGCTAATATCGTATACTTGTTTAGGTCCAACGGGTATTCTTGACACGACTGTTAAGTTCATTGTTGGGATAGAGCCATAGTCGCGAGTGACACCATAGTTTCCAGCGATCGATTCTTCGCTATTATTATTTTCTTCTACAGTATTGGTATCGTCCGCGTCCGCGTCTACGTCAGCGTCTACGTCAGCATCACATGAAGCAGTTTCGTTTTCATTCTTGAACCAATCTAGTGCACCGATTTTTTCGAGGAATTCTTCGGCATTGGGGAATCCTTTTGCTGTGAATTTTCCGAATTCTGTTCCTTTGATAAGGTGGTCGGTTATATCGTGTGTACTTGGGATAGCATATTCGTGTATAAGTCCTTCTGTTTTCTTAAGTTCGTTTACAGCGTCGATAATAGCTTTCTTAGTTGGTACTATTTTTTCGGGAGTTTTTTCCTTAATCTCCTTAAATTTTGTAATTTCATTTACGCGATTTACAATCCAGTTGTGTTGACGCGTCACTTCTTCACGCAGACGGCGATATGATACTCCAGCTTCCAAGCGTTGAGATTTATGGCAGCAATATCGAAATCCAATTTTTTCAGAGAATGAAACAAGTTGTTCAATGGGTACATGTAGTGTTAATTGAAAGCTGCGCTCCGAATTATCTGTTTTATCCTTTCCTTCGAATTTTTTCTTAGAGAATGACGTCTCCTTTGGTTTTTGAATGGTTGTATTGTGAATACCGCATTTTGCTAATAGTTTCTGAATATCTTCAAACATTTTTTGTAACGAGGCGCGATGTTCGTGTGTTTTAGTTTGTGAAAATGAAACCGATGAAAGGATGTCGCGTTTTCCTCTGTGCATTCCAAGAACACAAGTGTGTCCGTCGCCACCAAACATCCCAGCAAGAAATTCGCGCACAATAGGGCGAGGGCATTTTTCATCCAATATGAAGTTGGGAAGAGTTCCAGGTTGATTTACTTTTTTGCCGCTTATTAACCCTGGAAGTCGAACAATATCATTCTTTAATTCTGCGGGGATTCTTATTTCATATAAATTTTTAGATATGAATTTTTGTTGTTTGCTTTCGCAAAATAATTCAATATCTTTCATTATAGATTCAACATCTAACATATGTCCTAGAAATAAGTTAGCTATTTTAATTTTTGAATTTACATGTCCATCCGTAATTAAATATCCAATAATACGAGCAAATGCAAGTGTTTTCATAAATTCTTCGCGTGTATTTGTTTCGAGTATTCTTGTCCCAAATTGAAGCGTCCATCCAGCACATTCTTTAATTTCTTCATTAATATCAACAAGAGGACATGTTATACTTGTCTTAATCTTAGTAGAATTCAACTCAATGTCTTTAATTTTAACCCACGTATTATCAGATGTCAAAACCGGGTGGTCTTCGGTGCATATAAGTTTTCTACCATCTTCATATGTTAGTTGAACGCATTCGCGTGTTCCTTTATTCATAAAGGCTACTTGCTTTGAAGGAATCATTCCATTTTTTTCTTTGCTCCATCCCATAATATTTACACATCCATTATTTTCATCGAGTGATTTTATTTTTACACTTAATCCATTTGAGAGCGTAATTGGTGTGTCTTCGTCGGCACAATCTCGTTCCATTTCGCCAAATCGTAACCCTCCATCTCGCGAGCGCCCTTCAGCGGGTTGTCGTGTAAGATTTACCATTGGTCCAATGGAACGACTATGTTGTTTATCATTTACCATATGTTTGAGACGCTGGTAGAATGCAGGTCCTATGAAAATATGTGACTCAATCTGTTCCCCCGTCATGCCGTTATATAGGATTTCGTTGCCGTGTGCCTCGTATCCGACCTTTAGCAACTCCTTTCGAATATCGTCAACTGCGAGTTCGCCAAATGATGTGCCGTCGCCGAACAACCCGAGCTGGACGAGAACTTTACCGAGGAGTGTTTCTTTGAGTTGCCCAATCGTCATACGAGATGGAATTGCGTGTGGGTTGATGATGATGTCTGGGCGCATACCATTGACGGTGAATGGCATGTCACTTTCGGGAATGATATTACCTACTGTACCCTTTTGCCCGTGACGTGAAGACAGTTTGTCACCGATGACTGGTTTGCGCGAAGTGCGGATGCGGACTTTTGCGATACAATATCCGTCGCCGTTGCGGTCGATGAAATTCTTGTCGATGTATGACTCCTCGGTGGTGCGATGAATTTTGCTGTGGTCTTCGTATTTGATGAGCTTCGTGTGGTCATTTCGATTTTCCTTGATGGGGACAACCTTTGCGATAATGATGTCGCGATTTTCGATAAATGTATTTTCTGGTACGAGACCCTTATTATTGACCTTGTCGTAGTTGCCGAATTTCATGCCCTTTGTCTTTGAAGGGTCGGGCTTGCAGCGAATTTCTTCATCACCGTTGATTTTCTTGTCCTCGTCTTTTTCGGTGTGATAAATTGTCGCATTGAATAAACCGCGGTCAATTGAGCCCTTATTTACGAGAATACTATCTTCCTGATTATAGCCTGAATATGTCATGATTGCGACGATGACTGCCGAACCAGAGGGGATTTGGTCGAGTTTAATCATACCCATGACGCGGGTGTCGACAAGGGGGCGACTCGGGTAGGTAAGAACGTAGGCGGTCTTGTCCATGCGGTTCTGATAGTTTGTAACATACATGCCCATAGCTTGCTTACCCATAGCACATTGATACGTGTTCCTCGGTGACTGATTATGCTCAGGGAAAGGAATACATGAAGCAAGAATTCCGAAAATTGTACTTGGGTGAATTTCGCAGTGAGTAAATTTGTAGATGAAATTCGTATTTTCCTTTTTGACAAGATCTGCCGGTTTCATAGCAATCATACTAAAGTTTTGCTCCTCTGGGTCAATATATTCTATAACCGCTTCACTGATTTTTGTGTCCGTTAGTAAGTCGTCCCATGTAAGATTTTCGGCGTTTAGTTCATTAATAATTTTATCGGTTATGAAAACTTTATTGTTTTTTACGCGCAAAACTGGACGCGTAATCCGCCCCGCATCATTGCAAATACGGATTTCCTTATTTTTGATATCAAATACAACCGATGTGTAAATATTAATAATACCTTTCGATTTTTTATCCTTGAAAGCATTGTATAACTCAATTGGCGATGACGTGTTACCGAGCCACGCCCCATTCACAAATACTTTAATATTCACAAACATATCCTTCGGGGTCAAGTTATCCATTCGAGAAATAAACGGCTCGACGTGTTGATGCAAAGATTCTGAGCTACTTGGGATAGTCAAGTGCGTCATATAACTGATATTTTTCACAACACCTACACTTCCACCTTCCGGTGTTTCGGCAACACATAAGAACCCCCACGTCGTGTTGTGAAGCTTGCGCGGAGCAATAAGTTTACCGCTCTTATCTACAGGTGTATTGATTCGACGAAGATGGCTAAGACTTGATACATAAGTAAGACGATTCAATACTTGAGCAACACCGACTTTGTTACTGTTAACATTTTTAATGCCGAAGTCACCGGTTGATAGCGCGCGTTTTATTCCATTTTCAATCGTAGTCGACTTTATAATTTTATAAATATTTGTCTTATTGACGATGCTCATGTGGTCATCGGTGGAGCGCCACGAGCCCGTATTGATTTCTTTGATAATCTGCTTTGACATATCCTTGACGAGCTTATTGAAATAATTTCGAAATAAGTTGTTTAGAAGAGCGCCCGTCAAATCAACACGCTTGTTTACATATGAGTCACGGTCATCTTGTTTCGCCATATCCAAACTGCACCTTAACACACGATTTACCATGTATCCAAGAAAGTATATTTTTTGTATAGAACTATGACAGTGCGGGAACAAATCATTACCGAGAACGTCTTGTGTAAATGTTCTTTTTTTTGCTGCACCGGCTTCTTTATCCATATTCATTGGTGTATACATGACATTCGAAGTAATAATTTTAAGAGCGTCTTCTTGTGTCATAACTGTATTTGCGTCGATGATTGATGCTTGTAGAGAATCCAAAATTGGTTTTGTAGTTTCATCGTCAATATCTAATACGATATGTTTGCAAATCTCTTTGTCCGACATAACACCCAGAGCGCGAAATACGACAAATAGTGCGATAGGCTGTTTAATACGAGGAATTTGAACGTATATTGGGCAACCAAATCCGTTATTTTTATTTGCCACCATGACATTAATTTGTTTTGGCGAGATACATTTAAAATCGGGAACGGATTTTATTTCAGCAGTCCACGACCATTTGTTGTTGTTCTTCGATGTATTGAAACAGTATACCCGGTTCTCGGCGGCCCTTTCCTGACCCAAGACGGTTTTCTCGCTCCCATTAATAATAAAATAACCCCCGGCGTCATGTTTGCATTCTCCCGATACATTATTATTAATATGAGTATATTGACTAAGCACACATATAGATGATTTTAACATAATTGGCAACTTCCCAATATGTACTTTTGGAATAGATTTGTAAAATGTTTGTGCGTTTTCTAGATTTTCTCCCGACCTTACGACATAACGAATATTTATATCAATTGTCATCGTTGATGCATATGTAAAATTTCTTGATCGCGCATCATACGGAAACATGATTTTTGTAGCTCCATTATTTTCATGAATTTGCGGACGATATAAATTAAACTTGTCAAATGTTACGTGCAATTCTAGTTTATTCTTTTTTGTTCTGCGACACATATCCTGTTCCGACGCAATGAGCACCGGATTGAACATGTCAATCGTTCGCTGAATTTGATTGTTTACAAAATCATTATATGACTCGATTTGGTGGCGAACAAGACGCTTCAAGTGTTGGTTTCTGAAGTATGCACCAATAATAGTCCACGGTGTCTCGATATAGGGAATCACAGAAGGTGTCAATGCTACCTCCAATGTATTGTCGATTTTTTTATTTGTATCAACAACCGATTCTTGTACATCCGCGGTTTCAGCTCCTACGGTCGGTTCTTCTTTTGAGTTATTTCCAATATTTCCAATATTTCCAATATTAATTTTTTCACGTTTATTCTTTTTCACCTTTCCGGTTTCTGTATTATTATTGTCATTATTTATAGTATTTACAACAATGTCCGTAACATTCAACACTATATTCCCCGATGATTTTGTTCCGTCTTTTCCTTTTCTACTTGCATTACCCACTGATACTAAAGATTTTGACATTCTTTTTCTTGGAGGATTTTGAATTCTTATTATCGAATTATTGCTTATTTATTATTTCAATTTAGTTTTAAGCATATTTGTTATAATATATACTAAATCATAAATCGATTATTGTAATACTATAATAATAACTACATATATTTGTAAAATTGTTATAAACAACGCGTTATTATTATAGTACAAAACTTATTATTATTATCAAAACTTATTATTATTATTATCAAAACTTATTGTTAAAACGTATTAATGATAACTAATATATAGTTTTTGCAGGTTTGGGTTATAGTTTAAGTTGTGAGGTAATGAAAGAGCTGGTGCGGTACTAGTGCCGGTATTTGCAATATTACGTGATAATTGTGAAGCTTTGGGTGTTATAAATACGGGGTCTTCGAGGTTTAATGGATTACCTGATGTTAATGCGGTTTGCTGTGTGAATCCGTTAACTTTTTCACCGCAGCATATATCTTTCAAAAGGTGTTTCCATTTATATGTGGATTGCGAATTATTGTTCAGACAGTTTAATAGTAAATGTGTAACCACACCAGAAGCTTGACCGCCTAGAAACGCATCGGCGCTTGTTTGTTCGTCTTGGCATCCACTAATACAGAATACTTCACCCGCGGTTTTGCTGTATCGTTTAAACTCGTAGTTTGTTTGTTGCAAAGACCAATCGTTGGGTATATATTTTTCGGGCAATGTTGCTAGACGACTTGTGAGATAACTAGAGTCGTCATATTTATATCTCAAGTCGCATCCCGTTCCGCTGTGGCATGCGTCTAAAACCATATATAGGCGCACACCTTTTGGAACTAATGCTGCTAAATTATTTCGAATAATATCGTCACTTATATTTCCCGAGCGCGCGACATCTATGGGACAAATACATGAATCCGCTCCGCTTTCTTCGTCGCCATTTTTATCGCGCACTAAAGAACCATGTCCTGAAAAATGAAACCATAGTTCGTCACCGGATTTTGCTCCTTGTAGTAATGCCCTAAAACCGGCAAGTATATTTGATCGCGTTGGTTTTATTCTTGACGCATCTGTCATAACAATAAACGAGTTATATTTTCTAACACGTTCGAGATACGAACCCATATTATTTATATCGTTTATGCAACCATATAGTTGATAGGGTGTTCCTGTGTAATTTATACCAACTAGCAAAGCTCTTTTCATACTCGCTATAAGATAGTACTATATTATAATATTATCATAATATTATCATAATATTATCATAATATTATCATAATCATGTAATTCTTTATAGGACTGGTATACTTTAAAAAATATTATAAAAATATTATATAACTAATAAAATAGGCATAAAAATAAAATGTTGATAATACTAATATCACATCGCGAATAAAATGAATAACAGAAAAATTATTAAGAAATATTTCAAAGAATTTATAAATATACTTGATACGAAAAGTGACGATTATATTTTAAACTATTATATCAATGAAGCAAAACATGAACTGAGTGTGATGGGGAGTAAGGAACGAGGTAATGAAATGGATAGCAATATAAACAACGAAAAAGGTGAAGAATTGTATAATAAAGTAACGGATATTGATAAAAACGTGTCAAATGTATTTGTTGCAAAGAACGCGGATCATATTCCTTTGCCGCCGCCTCGAGAGAATCCGGATAGTATTTATAAGGTCGGTGCGGGGAGTCATGATGTAAGAGATGCAACAGATTCGAGAGATAATGCGAAAATAGATGTAATAAATATAGATATAGATGATAAAAATACGTGTTATGTTAAAAACTGTAATAGCTGTAAGAATAAAATATCATACAAGATGAATATGGTGAATATAAATGCCGAAATAAATAATATTGGCGATTTAATCAAGTTATGTAATGATTATAAATTAGCTGAAAATGTGGAATATAATATTGACATGAAGTCTCTACATAGAATCAATGATGATTTAGTGGAGCTTAATAATATGATTGGTATGAAAACATTGAAGGAGAATATTGTAGATCAGTTATTGTTTTATTTGCAAAATTTACATGTATATAAAGATACGACTAGCGGACCTAAGCGCAAAAATATAGAATCGGGTGATTTTTTGCATACGGTTATTTATGGTTCTCCGGGAACGGGCAAAACGGAAGTCGCTAAAATAATAGGAAGAATATATGCGAATCTGGGCGTAATTAAAAGTAAACCATTATTGTTATCTGATAAGAAGAAACTGACATCATTGTGGTCATCATCGCGTCCAAGGTTTAAAAAAGTTACGCGCTCGGATTTAATTGCGGGGTATCTTGGACAGACTGCATTAAAAACAAAGGATGTTATAAAGGATAGTTTAGGTGGTGTATTGTTTATTGATGAGGCGTATGCTCTTGGTAATGTCGAAAAGCGCGACAGTTTTGCAAAGGAATGTATTGACACCTTATGTGAGGCATTAAGTGATAATAAAGATAGTTTAATGGTAATTATTGCTGGATATGAGAAGGAATTGAATGAGTGTTTTTTTAGTTATAACGAAGGACTTAATTCAAGATTTATATGGAGGTTTAAAGTGGATAACTATGTGGCGGAAGATTTGCGCGATATATTTGTAAAAAAGGCACGTGATTTTGGGTGGTTGGTGGAAGAGGAGTTAAAAGTGGAGTGGTTTGAAAAGAATATGAAATATTTTAAATACTATGGTAGGGATATGGAGACACTTTTTACGAAAACGAAAATAGCTCACAGTCGGCGCGTTTTTTGTCAACCAGAGGAAATGAAGAAAAAAATAATAATGAAAGATTTAGAAAATGGTTTTGAATTATTTATTAAAAATGAGGAGGTAAAGAATCGTGCCAATGATAGTGAATTAAAAATTCTTCAAAACATGTATTTATAGTTATAGTTATTGTGTTATATTGTGTTATATTGTATTGTATTCGGTTTTATTCATAATAATATTTTATTTTTAAAATTATATTATGAGCGACCCCACTAAAAAAAGTATAATAATTAATAAGTCATTTTTGTCGGGAAGTGATAATTCGGGTTCATTAAATGTGCAGAATAAAAAGTCAAAAAGAAACACACGTAACTTATCCGAGGAAATAATCAAACCGAATAAGTTAAAAAAGATGTTATTAGATAAAATAAATGCAAAACGAAAGGCTGACCATACTTCTCACACTGGTTCGATTTCTGAGAATAAGGTCGATAGTTTAGACATATCAAAAGAGACAAAATTATTTAGTAGTGAATTTAAGAAGTCTCTTGATTTTTTAGATAGTTATATTGGTCAAAAAAGAAATGACAAAAACAAAAATAATAATAAAACAAAGACATTAAAAAACCAACATCCCACGCCTTCTACTAGTTTAAATAATGATATTTTAAAATCTCTACATATTAATAATGTTACGAGCACACATTCGCTATATCCCCCAAATAATATCAACCAGCATTTTCAGGCACAGACATACGCTGCGCAACCTGTTCACACAGGACAAGCAGCACAAGCAATTCCAATTACCGCTTATGCACCCCACAACCACCCGCCTCCTTCCCACCATCCCCACCATCCGCCCCATTCCCACCATCAACAACACACCCACCCACCCCTTTTTCAAAAAATAGAACTGCAACTTCCTAATAAAACGCCGCAAATTAGACCCCAGCAGGGGATATCGTCTGGTGTACTGCCGAATACAGTACCAAAGATAAACCTTGCGATTGGTAAACCGATGAATTCGTCATTTGTGTATACCGAGTTGCCACCGGAGTTACAAAATTTTACGCCTCCTGTGTATAGTATTTCTTCGCCTTCTATATCGTCGATGGAAGTGCCTGTTATGTCGGATTCGCTTCCTCCTCTTTCTATAGATGCTAGGATGGACATTGGGGATAATAAACCTATAGATGTTATAGGTTCGAGAGATAATGATAAAATAGAATATAATAATTCGGAACTGATAGGCATGGAAACAAGTATGGAAAATGGAATGAATGGTGTGGAGTTAAGCGGAACATCATTATTTCCGACATCGACAACATTTTCTCCTATAAAACTATCAGATGATTCTCCATATGGTTGTTTGAAAAATGGCAAAAAGCCTACATTTAGAACGTATAATAAAACGATAAAAAACAATCTTAGATTTTGCGACAATGAAAGTAATTTGGATAGTACGCACTCTGATAGACAAACAAAGTTAAAGGAGTTGCAAAACAAGCACAATAAAAATGCATCGACATTGTCACAAGATAATAAAAAATCAAAACAGGATAAGGATAAGGATAAGGATAAGGATGAGGATGATAGTGAAAATGAAAATAACGAATCTGGTATAGATGAAACTAAAAATAAGCATAACTTGAGAAAAACTAAAATAAGAAGACGATTTCAAAAAACAATAACTAAAAAATTTAAACTAGGAAAACAGCAAGGCAATATTGTTGGCGTATTAATAAAAAACAACGACACTCGTAAAAATATACAAAAAGAACACGGATTACTAAAAAGTAAGCAGTTGGGGGAAGTAAAAAAATATTTAGTCGAGAAAAATCTTATAAAAATAGGTTCTACTGCCCCGCCCGGCGTGATACGTAATATATACGAGGCATCTATGTTATCCGGAGAAGTAGAGAATATAGGAAAAGGAATCGGACTTCATAACTTCTTAGAAGATAAAAGCAAGTGGTAGTATTCAAAATATTATTGTGTGTATCGAAAACAATACACACAGGCATACAACATTATATCAATAAATTGGAATATTTGCGAGTAATTTGCCTGTTTCTACCCCTTTGTAACTGTTACCGTATTTATTAAGAGGTGGAGATACGATTCCGATTCCCATAATTCCGGGTATAACAATCATAATAACACCACCCACGCCGCTCTTTGCAGGAAAGTATGTTTTTTCCCACCATATAGGGGATTCATTATATAACCCATGTTGGGACATATGGTCTATAATATAGTTTGCCTTTTCTTCGTTTATTAGTTTTTTATGTGTTATGGGATTCATGCCATTATTTGCTAAAGTGGCAGCCATTACTGCGATATCTTTACTAGTAACCATTACCGAACACTGTTTTGTATATGTTTTGAGTACGGTTTGTGGATCTCCATAAAAGCGGTCATATGAAACAAGTTTATCGATAAGTTGTCTATTATGCTGGCTTGTTTTGTACTCGGATAGATAAAGATGTTCATTGACTCTTAGTTTCCTTCCCGCAAAGTCTTCCATATTTTCTAAAATAAGTTTATTTGTTGTTTTTTCATTATCTTCCACCGATTTTGATTTGTCATATAATAAACTTGTTGTTGCCATTGCGCCGGCATTTACAAATGAGTTAATTGTATGATTTTTTATATGTACCACATCTCGAATAGAATTAAATTTGCCCTGTTCTTTTGTATTACCTATTTGTGAAATGAGTTTTTTTATACTATATAAGTTTAATGCAAGAGCAAGTGTAAACACCTTTGATGCAGACTCTATACCTACCTCGGTTTGATAATCCCCAAAATTCATTATTTCACCTTTGATATTACATACCGAAATTGCGTATATTTTTGGGTTACCCTTTTTCAGATCTGGTATATAGTCGGCATTTTTTCCTCTTTGTATTAATTTTTTAACTTTGTTATATATTTTTTCAACATCTTCATGTTTAAAAGACATGCTTCTTATACTATATACGTATAAAAAACTATATTGTTTCGTTTTTTGTTATTTACAAATGGACCAATGTTGAATTATAATTTGATTTTCGATTAATCTCACGCATCTATAACATGTTGGGGATTTTATGGTTGCTCTCATGATCTCCCATCGTTGAAGGGTCGCTATCTCATGAAAAACGTATATCATTATAGATGCGTGAGATTAATCGAAAATCAAATTATAATTCAACATTAGATATTTTCTACATTTTTACACAATTTATTCAAAAAATATGTACAGTCTATTTCACATCTCAAAATTACATTGTATACATGTCATATTCTAAATGTTATATTTTAAATGTTATATTCTATATGTTATATTCTATGCATAATATGCGACGCGAGATATCGTGCGAGATATAATATATAACGAACATAGTTAAAGACATATAGAGTACATTATATATCAACAAAACTATAATATCACAAAGTTATTCTTTATAAATAAAGAGACAGTATACACAAATGTCTTTAGTACAAACTTATCTTAAGTTAACAAAAGAGTATTCAGAAAAATATGGGGACAAAACCGTCATTTTAATGATGGTTGGTTCTTTTTATGAAATTTACGGTGAAAAAACCACGAACAGTGATGGTTCATTTTATATTACTGGTAGCAAAATAGAAGAATTGTCTAAACTGTGCGATTTAACGATTGCGCAAAAAAACGGGCAGTATGTTATGGCGGGATTTACATATACAAAGATAGACAAATATCTAAAAAAAATACAAGATGCGGGATATACCGCTGTGGTAATAACACAAGATCCAAATAATCCAAGCAATCGAAATGTAGAAGGAATATACTCCCCGGGTACATTTTTTAATACTGAATCAGTAGAAATATCAAACAACTCCATGTGTATCTGGATTGAACAAGTGACACATATGAAAACGAAGTCTATTGTTGTAGGAATCGCAAATGTCGACATATATACCGGACGTGTTACTATTTTTGAATATAATACTGAAGATAAACACAACCCAACAACATACGATGAGCTTGAGCGATACATTTCCACATATAAACCGAGTGAAATTATTATCATTACTAACTTCACTGAAAAAATACTAGACGATATTATAAACTATACGGGAATTTTGTGTAAAAATATACATAGAGTTATACTACCGAGATGCAGTGTAGTGGAAGAAATGCAAAGTAAAAAATCTTCGAATGTTATAAACGCGACAGCAGCTTCATCGACAGCTTCAACCGGTTATTTAATAGACAATGCGAGAAAATGTGAAAAACAGACATACCAAAAAGAAATATTGAACAAATTTTATAAATTCAATATTTTTACATCATTTATAGAATATACTGCAATGTATGAATACGCAACACAATCTTTTATTTTCTTATTGCAGTTTCTATATGAACACAACCCAAGTCTAGTAAATAAAATACGCGAACCTATGTTTGACAATAAAAGCGAACGCGTTATTTTGGCGAACCATTCTTTAAAACAGTTAAATATCATTGACGACGATAGTTACAATGGAAAATACTCGTCTGTTTCCAAATTTTTAAATAATTGTATTACGCCAATGGGTTCGAGAAAATTCAAATATAAAATTCTTAACCCCATTTTTGACTGTAACAAATTAAATAAAGAATATGATATTACTGAATATATTATAAATAAACGGGGGGAAACTCTTATAACAGAGTGGCGTACAAATATGGGTGAGTTAAAAGATATAGAAAAATTACATAGACAAATTATTCATAATAAAGTCACTCCTAGAAGCCTATTTCATTTATACAATAACCTGACTACTATTTCTTTAATGTACGAAAAAATGAAAAGCGATGATGTGATAATGGGATATATAGTATCGGAGCTTGAAAATAAAAAAGATAGTTATGATTTAGAAGGAAAACCCATACCGGACATATCCCGTTTATGTGATAAACTCAAATCTTATATTGAATCTCATCTTGTATTAGAAAAATGTTTCAATATCGATAATCTTAATTTTGAAGAGAATTTCATTCGCCCGTTGGTGAGTGAAACATTAGACGATATTGTATATGATTATGAAAACTCTTATATAGAGTTGCAAACAATTCAAACATATTTTTGCAATTTAATATCATCGTGCGAGAAAGCTTCAAAAGCAGACAAAAAATATGAATACGTTAAAATACACGACACTGAAAAAATGGGATACAGTTTAATAACAACAAAACGTAGAGCAAAGTTACTCGAAGAACAATTAAAAAAACAAATAAAGTCCAATAAAAATCCCATAAAAACAGAAATACCGATAGAATATGAAACATATAAAAAGACAACCAGTGTATTAGGATTAGAATTATCGGGAATAACATATCCTATCGCAACGGGAAGTAATTCATCTATTCAATCTACGCAAATTGATAAAATATGTAGTACAATTATAAAATCTAAACAAAAAATGCGTACTGTTATAGAAACCATATTTACAGAATTTATTAAAAATATACAAAACATGTTTGAATCGGATATTCAAATTATAGTTGACATGGTAACCATGGTCGACGTTGTACAAAATCAAGTATATATTGCCTTGAAGAATAAATACTGCAAGCCTCTTATAAAATCGTCACAGTCACATGCGTCGGTATCGTCACGCTCAACTACGCATATAGACTCTGCTGCCGATAATACAGATGATACAGATGATACAGATGACTCGTTTGTAAAGGCGCGTGATTTGAGACACTGTCTTATTGAACACATTAATACAAATGAGATATATGTTACAAATGATATCGAGTTGGGTAACAATACCGAACAAAATGGAATACTACTATATGGAACAAATGCGGTAGGAAAGACGAGTTTAATAAGAGCGCTCGGAATCGCCATAATAATGGCTCAAGCTGGATTATATGTTCCGTGTTCTTCTTTTGAATACATACCATATAAAAGTATATTTACAAGAATTCTAGGGAATGATAATTTATTTAAAGGGCTTTCGACGTTCATGGTGGAGATGTCCGAACTACGCGTTATTCTAAAATCCGCAAATAAATTTGGACTTATTTTGGGAGACGAATTATGCTCGGGAACAGAAATGGACTCGGCGATTAGTATATTTGTAGCTGGTCTTAAAAAACTACACGATGTAAAATGCTCCTTTATATTTGCAACACACATGCACGAGATTAACAAATACGAAGAAATCGAAGAAATGGATAGATTATCTATGAAACACTTAGAAGTGACTTATAATAAAGAAAGGGATATTTTAGTATATGATAGAAAACTAAAAGATGGTTCTGGATTTAGTATGTACGGATTGGAAGTATGTAGATCTCTTCATTTGCCGGAAGACTTTTTAAAGTATGCGAATGAAATAAGACTGAAATATAGGAATAGCGAACAGAGTATTCTTTCGGCGAAACCTAGTAAATATAATGCAAAAAAAATAAGAAACATGTGCGAAATGTGTAATAATGAAATTGGAACAGAAATACATCATCTTCAGCATCAAAAAAATGCCGACCAACTTAACTTTATAGGACACTTTCACAAAAATCATGTAGCAAATTTAGTTTCTATATGTGAAAAATGTCATGACGCCGTTCACTCAAATGGTGAACAACATCGCAAAGTAATGACATCTAGTGGACCTATTATCATAAAAATGTAAAACGTAAAATGTAAAACGTAAAATGTAAAACGTAAAATTATTATATATATAGTTACTATAACTATATATATAATAAATGAGCAGTCCAGTAAAGATGCAAACTGTAGGGGAAGCCACAAATTCTATCACAAATGTTTTTCAATCTACATTTAGTAGTTTAGCCAGTTCATTAAAATTGCCCCAATTGAGAGATTCATTTTATCAAAATATTATATATATTTTTATCGCTATTATTATTTTAGTAGGTATATTGGTTTACATACAGATGGTGGGAACAACTCATACAAATCCACTCAATCTTCCAGCATCAAAAGAAATAAAAAAGATAGAAATTCAAAAAATAGTAGAAGGATTCGACATGGAACAAAATGGCGGAATAGAAGAGTTTGCGGGCAATATAGGCGGGGGTGGAGATTTATATGATACTGTACACGACACACATAATAATGAGCTCGCCGAACTAACCACCGATATGTTTCATAGTGACGAACCGAACAATGATAATAGAAGGAAGAGGTAAATTAAGGATATAAAAGCATATAAGTTGTGTTATGTGTTGTATAAAAAACTACAAATAAAATAAACAATAAACAATAAACAATAAACATTAAACATTAAACATTAAACAATACATATTATATAAAATTGATTTATAAAAATCTATATAATAAATATATAAAAACAATCTATATAACAACCAACGAGCGAAATGATTATTCCTATCAAGTGTTTCACATGCGGAAAGGTAATTGGTGACAAATATCGTTACTATTTAGCTGAAGTAAAAAAAAGCAAGATCGAGAAAGATATGAAGAATGACAAGGTTATATATTTAACACAAGAATTTGCAGATAAAACACCCGAAGGTTATGTTTTAGACAAATTGGGGTTCAATAAAATGTGCTGTCGCCGTCACTTTCTCACTCACGTCGACATCGAGTAGTTAAACCGGCGGTCAAATATTAAATACCAAAATATTAAGTAAAACAATATGCGTATTTTTATAATGTATATTTTTTATTCATTTATAATAATATATTATCGTACTATTATATAATATAATAGTATAACATGGGTTCTTATTCTTATAAAAAACATAAAAAATCAAAACATAGTAAAAAACATAGACGACACACGCGACACACGCGACATATGAAGGGTGGTAAAGTATGCACGCAAAGTCCATACCAGTACAATCAATCCGGTGGGGGTAAAAAAGATAGAAACGGGAAAAAGGGGAGACGTATGAAGGGCGGAGGTTTCTTTGATTTTGTAAAATCATGGAATTCTAGTAACCCTGCCTCTGGTGGTAACGTAATACCACTTTCCCCTAGGGGTATTTCGCCAGCTGGAATAGGTTCTCCTGTATCAACGTCCGCATATCGACCAAACATTCAACCGTGGCCGGCACAGAATTTAATTCGTCCTCACGCATACACAATCGGTGGGAGACAGACAGGTGGTGGTGGTGGTGGTAAACATACAAGAAAATTGAAAGGGAAAGGGAGAGGGAGAGGGAGAGGAAAAGGGAGAGGTAGAGGATTAAGAGGTGGTGGCATTATAGATGATATGCAAACATTTGGTAACGATATTTTACATAGATTGGGTTCTGTTGTAAATGGCGTAAGTGGATACGATAATAAACTATATAACATGAATCCGAATCCTAGTATTCAATTTCCGAGAGGTTTAGGGGGTGTAACAACAGGAGGAGCTACATATAACGCATTAGATTTACAAAGAATATATAACAAGTCATATGCAGATGCTTCATTGAAATAATTTATCGTAAGTATAAAAATATTATTGTGAATATTTTTATATTAATAAAAAATAACATATCATAACATAGTATAATATATAGTATAATATAACAAATAGTAAAAATGATTTTAAACTTTTTTTCTAATTTATGCACACCCGCAAAATTATACTTTATTATTAGTTTGATATTATTAGTAGTGTCTCTATATTATGATATAACAAGAAACGAAAAAGATAAAATATGTTTAGGAAATCTGAGTTGTAAAATAGAAAGCAAGCCTATATTTTATATATTAAACATACTATTTATTTTAATATGGGCATTTATTCTCAACTTGCTATGTAGCTTTGGATGGTCAAAGCTATCATGGTTTCTATTTTTATTTCCATATATAATTTTAGGTATTATTTTTTTAATGATTGCCGGAATTGTAATTACTATAGCTAGAAATAGTAAAAAATAAAGTGTATGATATTTGATAAGATTTTAAATCTTCGAGGATGTAAATGTGCATATAATCAAATGTTACAATAATATTTGACTATAAAATTTGAATATAAATGTAAAAAAGCATAAAAAATACTAATGATATAATATAATAGTATAATAATACAATTCAAACAATGAATTCAGAGATAGCGTGGCAGATAATAGATAAATATTTTGACGACAACCCAAACATTTTAGTTCAACACCATTTAGAATCTTATAATGACTTTGTGACAAAAGGAATAAAAAGAATATTCAAAGAAAAAAACCCAATTGTATTACAAAAAGAAGAAGATGTATCGAAAAATATCTTTAAACTAAGATGCGAACTATTTATCGGAGGAAAGAGGGGCAATCGAATATACTACGGAAAACCGGTTATATATGATGACGAAAACAACGGTTTAGTAAAAAGGGCTCATTTTATGTATCCGAATGAGGCGAGGTTAAGAAACATGACATATGGAACTACTATTCATTATGATATAGAGGTGGATTTTATAATGCGAGATTCTGACAATAACGTAATTGTTGAAAGCGCGATATTGGAAAAAATATTTCTAGGTAGATTTCCTATTATGCTTCAATCTGAGTTATGTATTTTAAACGGACTGAATCCTTCTGTTAGGTTTAACATGGGTGAGTGTCGCAATGATTATGGTGGATACTTTATCATAGACGGGAAAGAAAAATTCATTATTTCGCAAGAAAAATTTGCAGACAATATGCTTTATATCCGAGAGTATGATGACAAAGATGAACTATATAGTCACTCCGCCGATATACGCACTGTGTCAGAGGATGCATCGAAACCGGAGCGAACAATGTCGGTGAGAGTGATTGCACCAGGTGCGCGATACTCTAATGGACAAATCGTAGTTTTAATTCCGAATGTTCGCAAACCAATGCCTCTATTTATTGTCATGAGAGCGCTAGGTGTTTTGTCGGATAAAGATATTATAGAATATTGTTTATTAGATTTGGATAAAAATGCAAGTATGATAGACCTGTTTATTCCATCAATTCATGACGCAAGTAGAATTTTCACACAAGAAGTTGCGCTAAAATTTATATCCACATTTACAAAGTCAAAAACGATCTCACACGTACATGACATATTAATGAACTATTTTCTACCTCAGCTCGGAGAACTCAACTATATAAATAAAGCGTACTATTTGGGATACATTGTTTACAAATTATTACTAGTATATACAAAAGTCGAAAAGCCAACTGACCGCGACAACTTCAAGTTTAAACGTGTTGACTCGCCTGGTCGCCTGTTATATGACTTATTTAAAGAATATTATTCTCTACAACAAGCCAATATTCGTCTAGCAATTGACCGCGAATATTATGGTAATGCATCTAGGTACAACGCGGTAAACACGTTTCCTTCGCTTATTTTACTAAATAAAAATGAAATCTTTCAAGATCGAGTTGTGGAGTCGGGGTTTAAAAAAGCATTTAAGGGAAACTGGGGGTCGGTAGAACATACTAAAAAAATCGGTGTTGTGCAAGATGCAAATCGTCTTTCATATAATTCATTTATTTCGGGTTTCCGCAAAATAAATTTACCAATGGATTCGTCTTCAAAATCAATTAAACCTCGTCTTCTGCATAGTTCACAGTGGGGGATAATTGACCCGGTGGACACACCAGATGGCGCAAATTGTGGTTTACATAAAAATATGACTTTAATGTGTCATATTACTACGGGATTCTCTGGACAACCTATGATAAAATGGATGCGAGATATAATAGGTATGAAATTATTAGAGGAATGTCCTAGAAAATATCTGTTTAGTGCAACAAAAGTATTTATAAATGGGGCATGGGTGGGTGTACTATCGAATCCTGATGAGGTAAGTATTCAAATAAAAACGTATAGGAGATTTGGATTAATTTCGCCATTTATAAGTTCGCATTGGGAAATACAAAACAACGAGATGTTCATTTTTACGGATGGTGGTAGGTTATGCAGACCTTTGCTATATTACGATACAATTGATATGCGATATTCTTTTGAAAAAAAAGAAATATTAGCGGCTTTACAGACGGGTAAATTTAGCTGGAAGAGTTTGGTTGTCGGGATGAATGAAATATTGGTGGATGGATATAAAATCGACTCACCAATCATATATACTCCAATGGCATTATATGGTACGGAAACAATTGTCAATATTCAGAAAAGCAAAATTCCGTCTATTATAGAATATGTAGATACGGCGGAAGAAGAATCGCTATTGATTACGTTGTCATATAATGCGCGCGATAAACCGTATACGCATGTTGAAATTCACCCATCCATACTATATGGATTTATGGGTAATCAAATTGTGTTTCCGGAAAACAACCCTTTGCCAAGAAATGCATTTGCGTGCGGACAAGCAAAACAGGCGGTTTCTTTATATAGTACAAATTTCTTTTCGCGGATTGACAAGATGGGTGTAATGTTAAACTATGGACAAATACCACTAGTTAAAAGTCGTTACTTAAAACACATAAACAACGAAGAACACCCATGTGGTGAAAATGTAATTGTTGCTATTATGTGCTACTCGGGGTACAACGTAGAGGACTCTATTTTATTTAATGAAGGTTCTGTGAAACGCGGAATGTTTCGAACAACATATTTTAATAGCTATGAAACACGCGAAGAGTCTAGTAAAAACAAAGGTGTTGCGCTTGATTCACATATTGTAAATATTGAAAGCGAGATAAATGTAATTGGATTAAAACCGGGATACGAATATAACCATCTCGACATGTATGGAATGATAAAAGAAAACACGGAATTAAATGATAAAATTGTATTGATTGGGAAAGTTAAAACAAATCTTGATAATCCCGAGAAACCGATTGACGAATCTATTTTTCCTAAAAAAGGGCAACTCGGATTTGTAGATAAAACATTTATTACCGAAAGTGAGGAAGGCGCAAGATTAGCAAAAGTGCGTATTCGCGAAGAAAGAATGCCTAGCATCGGAGACAAATTTGCTTCAAGAGCCGGGCAAAAAGGAACTGTTGGTATTTTAATTCGAGAACAAGATATGCCTTTCACGTCGGATGGGATACGCCCCGATATTATTATAAATCCGCACGCAATACCATCGCGTATGACAATTGGTCAATTAGTTGAGACACTAGTTGGAAAAGCGTGCTGTTTATATGGTGCATTTGGAGATTGTACTGCCTTTTTAAATACAGGTCCAAAAGAAAAACAATATGGCAAGTTATTAGTAAATGAGGGGTTTCATTCAAGCGGGACACAAATATTATATAATGGAATGACGGGAGAACAAATACAATCGGATATATATATTGGACCTACATACTATATGCGTTTGAAACATATGGTAAAAGATAAAATTAACTATCGAGCTAGAGGACCAAGAACGCTTCTTACACGTCAAACTGTACAAGGTAGAGCAAATGATGGTGGTTTACGTGTAGGTGAGATGGAACGTGACGGAATAATAGCACACGGTGTTAGTCATTTTCTACAAGAGTCTATGATGATTCGAGGTGACGAGTATTTTATGGCGATATGCAATAAGACGGGAACGATTGCAATTTATAATAGTATGCGCGATTTATTTATTAGTCCTATGGCGGATGGTCCTATAAAGTTTACGGGAAATTTATTGAGCGATATGAACATTGATAAAATAACAAAATTTGGTAGGTCATTTAGTATTGTTCGTATTCCATACTCTTTTAAACTACTGATGCAAGAGTTAATGACGATGAATGTTTCTATGCGAATTATAACAGAAGATAATATCGACCAGCTTGAGAGTATGTCATATTCAAATACGATTAACAAACTTATGTTTGATAACGCACCGCAAACAACCGATGTTATTTCGCGCGTAATTGAGTCGAATAAAGAAAGAAGTTCGGTGGGATATGTGGTAAGTAAGACAGACCGAAAAGCCGAATTGGATAAAAAACAAGAGAATACGAATGCCATTTTGTTGGATAACCAAAAGGCGCAGGAGAAGATGCTTAAAGATATTGAGAATCTTGGCTGGAGATTGGAAAGCCGCGAATTATTAGAAGGATCTGAAGGAGAAGGAGCGCCAAAGAAGTACAAGTATATTTTTGCATCGTTAATTTTAGACGATCGCGGTTCTCCTACAGAAGTATGGGACGGTCCATCAGGTGGATATGGGTCGTTTCCAAATACTTATCCTGTTGGTTGGTCTGAGAAAGATTTAGTATACCCAACAGGAGAAAAAATACCAGATGAAATCATGGCGAATGAATTGGCTAGAAATCAGACACCAAATAACTGGTTAAGTTCGTATGTAAATATAGTACAAGAGTTTCAAAAAGTAACATATAGAAAAAAAGTTATGGAAGAAGCAAAACAGCGCGCAGAACAAGGTATAGAAGAAGGTGCGCAACAGGGATCGCCCATTTATTTTCCATCATCTCCCGGATATACAGCATCAAGCCCCGTTGGTGTTGGGAGTTCGCCTCTAGCACAATACCAACCTATGGGGTTTGGTTCAGTCGCAAATTTGTCTCCATCGCCTTTGAGTTCGCCTCAGTATGCACCGGCATCACCACAGTATTCCTCTATTATGAGCCCTACGGGTTCTCCGATTGTTTTGACGGGAGCGCCAACAAATGTTGTGCTTTCCGCAAATCCACTACAACCAGTAATGCCTATGGGAATGCCCTTACAACAAGGACAAATGGCGCAAGGACAAATGGCGCAAGGGGTATTATCAGTTGGCGCAGAAAATACAAACGAAGGCGCTAAAACGGAAGGACAAGGTAAGAAAACGGTAATCGTAAATCTTGGCAACCAAGGTCAATAAAAGAAAGACAAATAACAATAACGAATAACAAATAACAATAACGAATAACTAATTTAATAAAACAATAATAAAATTGAATTAAAATTATTGTTTTGTAATATAAATATAAGAAAGAAATAAACAAGAAAACCAAGAATAAGTAAATAATGTCTTCAGCACAACAACAAAAAACATCGAGTGGATTAATAACCATGATTCACAAATCGAGAAAAACAATTCTCGATTTATTAAAAGAACAACAATATGATACATCGGAATATGATAATTTTGGAGTAAATGAAGTGCACGCAATGTATACAAATAAAGATGTTCCAAAACAGTTGGACATGATTCTTGCAACCAATGAAGGAACATTTAAACAAAAAAATGTATATGTAAAGTTTCATTTAGGGAAAACACTGCGAGTTGAAAATATACAGGATTATGTAGACGACTTGTTCAATATAGAACAAGTTTTGAATAAAAAAACCGATACACTGATAATAATAATAAAACAGGACATGAATCAAACATTAATGAATATATTAAACGAATTCTGGGACAGACATAAAATATTTATTATATTATTTAGTTTAGAAAGACTACAGTTTAATATTCTAGAACATCAATATGTTCCAAAGCATGTTATTTTAAACGAGGATGAAAGAAAGGAGATGATTAAAAGATACAATATTTTAGATGTAAAAAATTTGCCCGATATTTCTCGATTCGACCCCGTCGCACAAGCAATCGGAATGAGACCGGGAGATATTTGTCGGATAGAACGACCAAGCAAAACATCGGTTATTTCAAATTATTACAGGTACTGTACACAAACGATGTTATAAGTCTGAATAAGAGAAGAGACGAGATGGGATGGGATGGGATGGGATGGGATGGGATGGGATGGGATGGGATGGGATGGGATGCGAGCGCTGCAACTACATGAATGCATCCAACTATTTTTATTTATAATATTATTTTATGATTATATGATTATATATGTATGTTTTATGTTTTTCACATTTGTTTTTATAAAATAATATTTTATTATGATATTATAGATATCACACATTATAGATATGGCGGAAATAATAAAATATTATTCGAATTATCTTAATAATTTAAATAAGAAATACGACGAATACACAAAAAATTACATAACCGAGTTTGTAGAATTTAAAATACCGGTATTTAGTTGTAGTTTGTCGAGGAATGATTTAAATTCTGTTGATTGTGTTAATAACTTTTCAAAGAATAATGCATTTGTAAACACAAAAAATAATATAGATTCTTTAAATGATGACTATTTAAATATAACAAAAGAGTTAAAGGCTTTATTTATAGAACAGTCAAGATATGTAGATAGTTTTCAAAAAAAAATAGACGAATTAAATGACGAAAATAAAGAATTATTAAGTAAAGCGACAAATATAAAAGATACTAGCGCAACGTCAAAGCCGTTTTTTGAGAATGAACGTATATTATATTATCGTTCTTTGATTTATATTATATCAATTATTATTGGTATTATTTTTGTTCTATATATGTTACAGTCTACACCGTTTATAGAAGTTGCGTCGAGTGTAGCCGCAAGCACCAAAAATCTTGCTGAAACTGCGGCAAAGGGTGCAAAAGGATTAGTAGAAAATGCGAATACTCAAAATCCCGATGGAACGGAATCGAATAATATGATTAGAAATATTATTATTTTTGTGTTAATAGCCGCTGTTATAATTTCAGTGTTTTATTTTATAATATACGTATTAAGAAAAGTAAATCCACCCATAGAAAAAACAAATACAGAAAAAGAAATAAAGAGAATAGCAGACAGTTGTTTAAAAGATAAGAGTGAATCGTGGGTCAATAGGCAAATAGAAAATATTAAAATATTTTTAACAAACAAACCAAAATAGATTGACGAATAGATTGACGAATAATTTTAATAATATGAATAGTATTTGGTAATATTAGTAATATTGGTAATATTAGTAATATTAGTAATATCGACATTATAAAAATACATTTTCTATTTATATGTTATACATAATTATTTTAAGATGGAACTATTAAACATGTTTAGTGATTTAGCACCTATTTCTAATAATGGATACAGACAACAGCTATATACCGATCCAGGGATTTTACAAGGTGTAGAGTTTTTGCAAAATGAGAATAAAATAAAAAACCAAATAAAGAAAAATTTGGACTTAAACTTAATATCAAATTCGCATGGAATAGAAAGCGCTACCGTTCACATGGCGGAGTCATTAAATGATACAAGCGATATAGAAGGGTTTCAAGAAACAATGAGAGGAACTACTACAAAATATTACGATGATCTCAAAGCGCAGTATAAAATTGTTGTAGACAGGTTCAATGCGATTATTGGTGAAGCTAAAAATACACCCGGAAAGGGTATAAAACCATTAGAACCTGTTGCAAACGAGACCAAAGAACAGATGGCTAAAAGATTATCGGATGATAAATTGGCAAGAGAAAATTTAAAAAATAATCTAGACCAGTTATCGCTGCAGATGGCAAATATTTCGGCAGAACTGATGTCTAAAGTAAAAGACAATACGGGTAAAGACTTTTCGTCTTATAATAAAATGCAAATAGACATAGACAATATTCAGAGGCGAATTATCGAGGTAGATGAAATAATGAAAAAAAACAAAACAAAAACTATTTATGATATCGATACTTCGCTTGCAAAAGAACACGAGACATCGTTGCTTACAAAACAGAGATATTATGTTTATATTATATGGTTTATTATACTAGCAATTATTTTATATATAACAATATCTAATTTAGTTAGCCCTGATTCATCATTTAGCGTGTTATTAATAAGTCTTATTTTACTAATATGTCTATTTATATTTTTCATGTATAGCCAATGGAACGTCGAATGGTATGACTTAAAATATAAACTCAAAAATTTAGATTTTGGTCTTCCTGATATCCCCAAAATAGATTTTAATCCATTGGTTTCTATTAAATACACTTCGTAATTTCTCTTTGTTATTGTTATTGTTATTTGTTATAACTATACGATATAACAAATATTTTTATCTGAGTATAATTATATTTAAGAAAATAGAAAACATAATTATAAATAAAAATAAATGTATAACACTAAAAGTATAACTGATGGATTACGATTTATAGATCAGTCTAATATACGAGTCAATAAAACATCTAATAATCTTAAAAATAACAAATATAAAACCAAAAACAATAAAAATTTTATACTAGATAATGATTTCGAAATTATTGAAAATTTTGAAATAGAGAACGCGGCTTTAATATCAAAAAACAATAGAGAAACTGCCACAATGAATACAAATATATCTGGATATAATGTTTCTATGACGGATTTAAATAGAATTCAAAATAATATTACCACACAAGCGAGGATTTTTCTGGATATTAACAAAAAAAGTGACGACACGACGCTAAGAAATAAAGACGTACAAATTGCGAATGGTAGCTTTGGTCGTGTAAATAATGCTGGTTTATTTAAATTATATCCCGCAGGTGCTACGAAATGTGGTATTCCAGCTGTACCTAAAACGGTGGGTTTCGATTTAGTCGGTAAATCGGCGAATGATTATTCGGTGTTAGAAGATGGTACAGGAAACCTTGCGCTATACGGAACGCCGATGGCAGCTGGGAGTAGTGGTTCATACCCTTGTAGTGAATATGCGGGGGCAAATTTATATGTATCGAAGCCCATCGATTTTAACTATGACACCGACATGGTATACGTGGGTGTATATGACCAAACCGCTGCGAATCAGGGTGGATTATCGCCGCAGATAGATTTGGCTAACTCTACTGTTAAACAGTGCGTAACAAGAGCGATGGATAAAGGTATGTCTTTTGCGTCGCTTTCAAATTATAACTCTACTAGTAAAACCGGACAATGTTATATTGGAGACAAGTTACTCAACGGTGGAGTACCGAATGCATTTAAAGTTATCGAAAGAGCAACTATTTTTACAACTATTGCTTCACACGATGCGGTTACTTTTGCAGCAGATGGTGGACTTTACTCCGGAACGAGTGGTAATCTTTTTATAACACCACTGATATCCGCCACGGGCAATACAAAAGTCCCTATCAATATTTTGAGTCCGCAATATGGCGCAACAGTTAACGATCTTACTGCTAGTTATGCTTATGAATCGGGGTGGGATAAGTGGGATAATATAATAAAGTTTAATCCTTCCCCTGTAGGAACGCCGGGTGGAAGGTTAGATACTACCAGACAGTACAGTTACTGGGAACCCATTTTAAGAACTTATAGTTATCAGTGGGGTGAGAATACATATTCTTATCAACAATATGATTGGGTAATGCGTACTAAAACTGAAACTGTTACATGGCAGGGTAGCGGATATGTATATATTAGATATAAATGTGGCAAAAAGGATATGACACCCACATCAACGCGAATAAATTTGGGAGAAGGTTTTAGTATAGGTTGTTGGGAGCTATACGAACAATATCCGTCATTTTCTTTAAGATTATCAGATGACGGTGCTATTACAATTGTAAACAATAAAAACTCGAATGATATTCTTTATACAAATTTGAATCAAATATCAAATCAAGCGGAAACTCAAATAATAGCAATTGTTGGTGGAAATAAAACAATGATACCGTGGGCTGAAAGACCTGATTGGGTACGTGGTAGTATTAATAGCGGTGGTTTATTAACTTCATTTTCAATGAACGTGCAGACATTAACAAATGGACAATATATTTCATCGCCGACGGGGAAGTGTAGGTTAATTTTTAAAAAATCAGCGGGGGCTTCAGGAAGTTTAATACTAGAATATTCTGTTTATAATGTATCCCAAACACAAGGAGCGACGACGAGTGCTGATAAGGATAATAATTTAATAGGAAATTCTAGTAACTATTCGCAGTATTATTTAACTAAAGTAGACAATCCGAATGTAAAAGGTAAAATGGCGTATATCGATATAAATAATGGTTTGCGTGAATACCCTGTCGCTATGACAGAGTTTGAGAATGAATATATTCAGATGAAAGGTTTCGAGCCTTCGATGGTGGGAACTATTGTTCCAAATACAAAAGAAGATTTATGTAAAGTAGCGTGTAATGGTGACCCGTCATGTGCAGGGTATACATATATCAACTCTGTGTGTAAAAGGTATACAGACGGGGATATATATCCAAATGGAGATAGAATATTGGATGCTAATAAAACTACATATATTAGAAAGAAGAAGATAAGTACTACAAATAGTAGTCATTTTTCTTGTAATAAGTTTGTGAACGATGTAAATAGTGCAATATATATGTCTTATCCTGCATCGGGTAATATGACGGTGAACGAAAAATGTGCACTGGGTTTAATATTAGACCCGCGAATGATAGAGTTGAAAGAAAAAAATCAAGCTGCTATTGACAAAGGAAATGAAATAAAAAGTTCTATAAATGGTGTCTATACAAACCAGAATAATTTAAAGGATACAATTAATACAAAGTCAAAAGACATAGAGAAGGGAATTGCGGGACAAGAAGCGGTTAAAAAACAAATAGATAAATATGAAGAATCAAATATAACAAATACGGCAACCGTTAATGATACAGAGTTACTTCTTGTTAGTGATAATTACAACTATGTATTGTGGAGCATAGTAACAGTTATTGCTGGTATTGTTGCAATTAAGTCATTTAGAAGTACAATAGACTAATGACGACATGATATATATATATATATATATATGAATAAGCGTAAAATATAATTGCAACAGTATAACAAATAATATTAATAAAATATAACTAATATTATTTTATTGTAATATTGTATATTGTATATACATGTCATCATTATCTGTAGATCCATTGGTTACTTATCAAGATGATTTTAAAAAAAATTTAGATGAACAGTTTACCAATATTGCTGAACTGCAAAATATACAAAAAAAATTATTTACCGATTTAGAAAAGTTGGCTGGTTCACCGAATATTGCCGATCCTAGTATTCAACAACAAATTGCCGATAAATTCGGACAAATCGATAACTTAACAAAGTTGCGAAGTAATATTTTTGAAACAATTAAGGCAAATTACGGTATTACGCAATCTGATTATAACATTCAAAGAAAATCATATGCTCAACAACTTGTTGCACTAAATATTATCGAAAATGACTTGACCAACACATCTAGTCAGTTAAAAAATTCAATAACAATTCGAGATAATGCTGAAAGAATGGTTGGCGTGAATAACTATTACACGCGAAGATACGAAGCACATGCTGATATAATGAAACATATTATTTTTTATTGTGGTATTATAATTCTTGCAATATTTTTAATAAAAATGGGTATAGTTACAGACGAAATAGCGAGTTTAATTATAATTGTTGCTCTTTGTTTTGGTGTTATAATTGTAGGCAAAAAAGTATACGATTTATCGAGGCGTAACAACGTCGACTATGACAAGTACAACTTTCCTTTTGACATAACAAAGGTGGAAGATAGCACTAGAAATACGATTTCTAGAGAAACCAATAGAACCTTCGGGCAAGGAGTGTTACTAGATGTATGTAAGGATATTAAAAAGGAAACGTTTGTACCATTTCAGCTTAAAAATCCTAACTGTAAAATAAAAAATGGCGATGACGGAATGTCTCCTATACCGTCGTCAGATACATTATATGATTGCAATTCATCCTATAACACTTTGTAATATCCATTGTAATATCCTTTGTAATATCCTTTGTAATATCCAATATATAGTAAAATAAAAATAGTATTTTATTTTACATTAAGTAAAATACCATTTATTTATTAATATAACAATAATATAACAATAATATAATAATAATATAACAATAAATTTGCAATGTCAGAAAGTGAAAAAGCCAAGCAAATAGCCAGGGATGTTGAAAAAACAAATAATGAAAATGCTTCAGAGCTTAAAGGTGCGATGAATGGTGGATGTTCTCCCGAGTTGACAAAACAGGCGACAGGAACAATGGCTGCTGTTATGGGTGTAGTTGATAAAGTAAATAGAGCGTTGACAACAACCGGTAGTGGTGGTGGTGGTTTATTTAGTGATGACAGTTTACAAAAAATATACGAAAGTGCGAAGAAGTCAAATGACAATGCTTTATTAAACGAATACATTGCGGAAAAAAACTATATGATAAATAAATACGGAACTACGCCGGATAATGTATCAAATGGTACAAATGAGTATAATGAATTATTGACGAAACGATATAACGCGCAAGGGACGAAAGATTTAGAGGAGTTGAACAATAAGTATATTGAAGTAAATAATCTAATAATGGACTTAATAAAGGTAACACAGCAACAAAATATTGCTGTTGAAAATATGCGAAAGGTGATGGAAGATTTAGACGAGGATAATAAAGAGTTATTAAGTATGATAAATGGAGGCAAGAGTGATTTATATACATATAATCGAAAGTCAATGTATGAAAATAAGTTAAAGGAAAGAGTTGAAAACTGGACGCTGATTCCAGTAGTAGTTTATTGGACTTTAGTTATTTTGTGGATATGTATCGTGATGATATATTTAAGAAATGTAACAATTATGTCAGTACTTATTCTTGTAGGGTTGATATTATATCCATATTTTTCTACTCCAGTATTTTTATGGATATTGGAAAAAATCCAGTCAGTGTGGAATTTTATATTTGCTGCTGTGCATAATAGAATTATGACATAGGTGTGAAAGAAATGTAAAAAATGTAAAAATGTAAATATGTATTAACTATTTATATTTTTAACACATGTATTTTTTGGTTAGCATTAATTCTCTTCTTCTATTTCGTCGTGACTGTAAATAATAGAGATATTTTTCCAGCCCTTTGTTGTATATTTCCCATATTTCTTGTCGAAAACTTCATAAATTTCATTCCCGCGAGGTACATTTCTGTCGTAGTGTTCAATATACCAAATTTTAAATGACTCATACATTTCTGTTTTCTTAACATAGTGTCCATCAACTTTGCGTATCTTGTCGCGAACAAATTCATTAATATAGTCTTGACTGTTACGATAACTTTCGCTGCTAGCGAGAACAGCCGGTGTATCTTTCACCATACCACCAGTTTGAAACGCCTTGTCAACAAGCATTGCCAAGAATACGGGTGCCCATGTTTTAAATTTCTCGTCGAGTCTTTTGTCGATTAGGTATTGATATGGTTTGTCTGGATCATCATCACGCGGTGTTTCGCAAAAGATAGCCTTGTGGTCGACTTTGCGAATACGTCTCCATGTACCTTCGTCATTTGCTTTGATATCAAATAGGGTATTTGTGCATACAACCAATTTGAATTGAGGTTGAAAAGTAATCATATTTTTGAATAGAGCGCGACCTTGGATGGGATCACCGCCTGTAATTTCCTTCATAGGACCTTCTTCGAGACGCATTCCTTTAGATGGTTCTTGCATAACGGCATATCGAATGCCAACCAACTGAGCAATTTCCGAGGACGTTCCACCGATAGATGCGCGCTTGCTAGTAATGAGTGAGATAGGCACAACTGCTTTATATTCACCGAGAGTTACAGACATCAACTCGACAAGTTTTGATTTTCCGTTGCTGCCGCAGCCAGTATAAATATTGAATGTTTGCGGATAGTTTACACCAATAAGACACGATGCCAAATGTTCCCACATGTAGTTTCGAATATCTTCTTCGGGGTATAGTTTGGCGATGAAATCGTTAATTTCCGCAATGACTTTGCCATGTTTTTTATGGTCGAGTGCAAAGTAGTCAATATTCGTGCTTTTCGTGATGTAGTCGTCGGGTTGTCCTTGTCTTGCGCGTTTTTCTTTGAAGTCAAGAACGCAATTATTGCAGCATAAAAGGTGTGTTTTTGTGTCGATACTTTGTGAGAATTTTTTATCATAGAACAATTCTTGAGCTTCCTTCATGATGTTTGTCTTAATCCCTGTTTGTTTTAGTTTAATACAAATGTCGGATATTCTATGTTGGAATTGATTTGGTTTTCCGGATTCGTCGGTAGTAGAAGCATTGCCGGTGGATGAAGAAGCGGCAGCAGCGGCTGCAATAATTTGTTTATTTGCTTTTTTCGAGTTTCCTGTTCCAAGTGCTCCGCCCATTGAGCCGATGCGACTGATATAAACGTTGTACATTTCACTTGATATCATTTGCTTAAGAGCAATACCGGAGTCACATTCTACCCAGCGGTTATTTTCAAACTCGTACCATGTATTGTCGCCGAAATTAGCACATACGAATTGATTTTTAAACATATTAAATAAAACGACCGCCAAGTCAACCATGGTTGTTTCTGGTTTTCCGTTAATATTTACCAGGTCATTTGACAGTGTAATGTCAACGTAGTAGTCAATTGTTTTCTTATATACTTGATTATATCTATCTTTTGCGTCGTGTTGTGCCCAGTATATAATTGAACGACGCGTGAGACCATCTTCATTTTCCATTGAGAACGTCAACCATTTTTCATAAAACTCGCGAATTTTGTCGTAGCTGAATTTATCGGATTGCGAACTGAAAAGAATCCATGAAAGGAATAATTTATCGCTAGTATTTCGGAGTGCCCAGCCGACACGTATCCACAATTCATATTGATTATAGTATTTCTCGGGAAGACACATGGTGTACTCACTGGTTTCCTTGATGAAGTGTTCGCGCGGTTCAATGCTACTAAATAGTTTTTCAATTTCATCTGTAAGTTGTTCGCGATTAGTAATATCGAATATATCACCATTATTAGTATTCGTTGCTCTGCGTCGCACGCCGCCTGCTTTGGCAAGTGTTGGTTTTCTCACCTTGTTACTTTTAATTTCATCATATTCGCGCTGAATACACTCGCGGTTTTCAAAACGCGGATGTCCGTCAAATTGTGCGGATAGAAGGTTGAAGTTTTTCACATAGTCGAAGAATGACACATTTTTTGGCTGATATTCCCAGATATGTTCGGATTTTTCGCCGGATGCGTCTTCATTATCACTATCACCGTCGCCTCCATCCTCATCGCCTCCGTCCTCATCGTATTCATCGGTATTATCATTTTTCACATATACAAAATTAAACTGCAATTTAAGTTCGTAAGCTTCGTGTCCGGGTTTTCTAGAACCGTATAGTTGCCAACCCACGGGGTTCTGAATACGCGATATATTATCATCGAGAATATCTTCCCAAGAATTTTTCAACGGCAAGTGTTTTAAAACATCGGGAATTTTCTTAAGAATAGAGTTTCGAAGCATATGTTGAATAACTCTATCGGCGTGTATACCAATAATCAAATGAATTCCGTCCTTTGTATGTTTTTCATCGTCTGTATTCACATTTGGCTTTTCAAAAACGAAAACACTAATTTCCTTCTTAACTCCATCTTCAATGTTCAATATTTTAGAAATTTCATTCATATAGAGCGCGACAATATTTTCAATATCGTCCTTCGTGTGCTGACGCGCATCGATATGAGATCCATACTTAAAATCCAAATCAACAAGAATTGGTCCTCCACCCTGTAACTGTTTTTCGGTTAAATATTCATGACGCCTATTTGCAATAACATGTTTCGAGTATTTTGTCCAGAATTCGGGCAACTGTTCAGGTGGAATACAGAATGTTCCGCCGGTTACGCCGTGTTCTATACTAGGGATTCGAGTATGTGTAAACGATAATCCGGCGGAAGAGGATTCGCCCTTTTTTATATAGTATTGTTTTATATATTGTTCATACTCACTTGCACTAGATGAAGCTGAAGACATTTTTGATGACTCTGGTTTATTTCGTGTTGAGTTGTTTGAAAATTCCATTTGTATATTATAGGTAGAGATATTTTTATATCAATTTTATATGTTTAAAAATATCCCTAAAAGTAGACAATCGTGTTTTAACGAAAAGTAACATATGTATAAAAACAACATAAAAATAAAACGCGTATAGTATACATTGCTGAGGTATCGACAGAAGTTACAGTATATAGTTTTAGGATGGAAAAAAATGTAAATGCAGGTGGAGGTGCAGGTCTGGGTGGAGGTGCGGATGTGCCAAGTGACGAAGAAATACAAAATGAAATTATAAAAAAAAATACACCTACATCAGATGATGTTTCTAATGTACATATACCCAAAGAGACAATAGAACGATTATTAAAGGATATAAAGGACTTATATGTATCATCTCTGGATGCGGATGGTATTTATTATAAACACTCGGATACAAATATTTTAAAGGCGTATGCAATGATAGTTGGACAACCGGATACTTTATATTTTGGTGGATACTATTTCTTCCAAATTAATTTTCCAGCCGATTATCCACATTCTCCTCCCGTTTTTGAATATCTTACGAATGATGGAATTACCAGATTTCATCCTAATTTTTACAAGTCAAAAAAGGTATGTTTATCAATCCTGAATTCATGGAGGGGGGAACAGTGGACGAGTTGTTTAACTATAAAGTCAATTTTATTGACGCTCTCGTCTATAATGGATAGTCATCCGATGTTACATGAGCCGGGCATTACGGAAAAACACCACGACTATCATAACTACCACACTATGATTTTTTATAAAAATATCGAGTTTTCATGTATAAGACTTATGGATGAATTTATGACCACCACCATTATTTTTTTTGAAATAGAATATAAGGAATATTTTTATAAATTTATGGTGGAACGATTTAAAAAAAATGCAAATGAATTAAAACAGGTCATTCATGGCGCTATGAAGGTAAAGAATTATAATAAATCTTATTCAATAACGGGGTTATATAATATGTCATTTTATGTAAATTTTGACGAGTTACTAGAGAAGCTATTAAAGACATCGAAAAAGTATGATATTGTGTTAGAGTAGTATATTGTATATTTACACCCTTTTAAAATTATTAATAGGTCTAATTCCGATTTTGACTAGTTTTATGTTTATGTTTATGTTTTACACTTTATACATTTTAAGTAAAAGTTTAAGTAATTATGTAAAATTGAAATAAACAAATAATACTATAATATAATATACGGACATCCAAACAAATCAGTATGCACTTTTGTACAAATTGTAGCAATATGTATTATATTCGACTATCTGAAGAAGACCCCAATTCGATTGTCTACTATTGTCGAAACTGTGGTCATGAAAATAAAAATATTTCACTAGACAGTGTCACAATTTCAAAAACAAATTTTAAGCACAACAAGCAAAAATATAATTCGATTATCAACAAATATACCAAAATGGACCCAACCTTGCCGCGCATCAATACAATAAAGTGCCCGAATCAAACTTGTCCCAGCAATGAATCACAAAAAGAAAATGATCGAGAAATTATTTATCTTCGTTACGATGACGTCAACATGAACTTTGTTTATATGTGTTCGACGTGCGACACTGTTTGGAATACCGAACAATCGATGTAATGACCATTGTTATGGATGAGTTACTATTATCTTAATGATATTCTAGTATAATTATTATTTTTTATTGTTTTTTTATTATTTTTTATACCGCGTTATCTTGAATATAACATTATTAATATTATTAACATTATTAATAATATTAATATTAATATTAATATAAAATTGAAATAAAATCAACGTAATATATTATAAGAGACATATAAACATCAATACTTTCAATGCAAAAAGCTGCTTCCAAAAATGTTTCCGACGAATTTGAACCCAATTCACCATCCGATTCGGAGGGCGAAGATGTAAATAGTGATGGCGAACAACAAGCCGCCAATAGAGACACTACAAGTAAAGTAAAATCAATACTAGGGTTTGGCGAAGAAGAAGACTCGGATAATGATAGCCCCAAAGTATCAGATTCCGACGATGAAACCGACACTGCAGGTGATGAAAGCGAAGGCGATGATAACGAGGTGGGTTTACAAGAAGAAGTTCCAAGTATCAAAAGTGGATTTTCAAAACTACTAGGAAGTTTGAAAAATGCCGTTGGTAATACAGGAAACGATACTGGCTCTGCTGCAGTTGAAGCAGAAGAAGCAAACATTGATAAACCGGGTAGACGCAAAGGAAAATCGGCTACCGAAACTGCATCAAAGCCTAGCTCATCTAGGAAAAAAAAAGTACGCGGTATTCAACCAACAGAAGCAGAACTAGGATATAATAGCGACGAAGACGAAGATGGAAATAGTGATGATGAACATATGGATGATGGCGACGATGATGACGATGATTCAAAGTTGAAAAAATTCGACAAAGAGTTAAGAGACGACTACTTGGTGAATTTTCATCCGGAAAGTCTTATACAAAACTATGATGAAATTTATAATTTGGCTCGCGTTGTTAGAGATGCGAATGGCGTAATTGTAGACAGCTTGCATAGAACGTTGCCCATGTTGACAAAATATGAGAAAACGAGAATTTTAGGACAGAGGGCAAAACAAATCAATGATGGCGCTACCCCGTTTGTAAAAGTACCCGAAGGTGTTATTGATGGTTATCTTATTGCTTTAAAAGAACTAGACGAGAAAAAAATACCATTTATAATCAGAAGACCATTGCCAAATCGGGGCTCTGAATACTGGATGGTCGAGGATTTGGAAATTGTTATTTAACACTTCCACCTCTTCCCACAATCAAGACATGAAACAAATGTTGTCATCGGTTCATCCGCCGATCGCGTTTGTAACTGATAATACGTACATTTTTTTGAATAACATTTGCGACACGTGAACTTATCAGTAGATGCTTCCAATTTCGGTTCATATTTATTTTCATCACGAATTTTTTTATATTCGATTAACTTTTCCCATTTCTCTGGACTCATTTCTTGGTGTGTCATAAAAGCTAGCTTATGTGCTTGAAATTCTCGATTCTTTATCATATTTAGTATTCTTTCATTTTTTAAATTCACGTATATAGTTCGAAGAAGGTCTAAGTAAATTGACACAAAATATATGTTATCCCATTTTCGAATAATACATTTTTCACGTGCTTTTCCTAAAGAACTATTGAAAATACCCCTTTCGAGATTTTTTGAAATTTCTTCGTCGCCGATAATATAACATAGCTTTGTGCAAATATTTGCACGAAATTGCTCAGGGTTTGTTATTTGACGCATTTTATTATAGATTGTGTGTGGTTATGATGTGATTGTTATTAACTAAGTGTGTTTATATTAATAACAATCGAATTGTCTTTATTCAATTTTCCTATATATATAAAATCCCAAATATATGAATTAAGGAAGGTTCAATGCGGATGAAACCATACCAGTTGTATCGAAAAATATACTTTTAACTGTTTCGATTATGTAAACAAAAAAAGCAAGAAACATAAGAATCCAAGGAAGAAGAACCAAAAACCACGAAAGATTGCTAAACCCCTTTTTACATAAGTACGATAAAACCCAAGTCCATAAAACAATGAATACGGCTTGAACTACATATGATGTTCTCGTATCTTTTTGATAGGTAAAATTAAGGCTCTGTAAAAACGAATTATTTGCCTGATTCAAAGTAATCTGCTGAGATATGGCAGATAACCCAAAATAAGAAAGTACCATTAAAATAAATGAAACAATAAGATAAATCTGAGCAGGAGTGCAAATCTTATCAAACATCGCAAAAGTATACTATATATAATAAATTATAAAAAAATAAATTATAAAAAATAAATATTAACTATTTAAAATATTTATTTTATACGTTATTAAAAAATCATTCAAAAGTATTATATCGCCGTTTATCACCATCCTCTACTTACTATACGAATATTCTTCTTCGCTTAACTCGCTAGATTCGTCCGTTTTCCACCCCGAATTGTCATCTTCGTCTTCTTTTAAAATATGCTTTTCATTATCACTCGCGCCATGTTTATTTTTAGGTTTAATTTTAGTTAATACATTTTTAATTACAGCGTTTCTGTTTTTTTTTAAATATACACCTTCTATTGTGCCATCACCGTCGAGACCCGTGTCAACATCACCATCATTGCTACCATTTTCCGAAGACTTGTCGCTATCTGTATCACTATCGTCGGCATCATCATCATCGTCGCCATCGTCGTCGCTATTTCCCGCAATTTCTATGTCAGAATCGCCGGCAACTCCCCCATCAACAACAAATCCATCTTTTAAATAACCATCGCGCGTTTTCCTATTTTTGGGTACGGATTCCAATTCATCTTCCTCGTCGTCATCATCATCATCATTTGCGACCAACGACTCAAAACCCCCGAATAAATATTCATAAATTTTATTCCACTTATCTCCAGTCAAGTTTATATAGTTATTTTTACTGTCGCGCGCAACCAACGCACACGCACCAAAAAATAATTCAGTGTCCACTGGCGGAGGAAACTCATATTTATTTTCACTATTTGCTATACCATCGTCTTTTGCCCATAATTCTACTATTATTTTGCTTGACAAATTTTCTTTTTCATTTTTTGAAGAATAATTCCACTGCGTACGCTTCATAAATCCATCAACTTTTTTAAACTTACATTTTTTTGATAATTCTTCCGCACAAATCAAATTCTCTTTAATATCGGTATCTTTTAAACTTCCATTTTTTTCAACAATAACAAATGTCACGCTATTGTCTTTCTTGCTTTCACCTTTCTTGTTTTCACCTTTCTTGTTTTCACCTTTTTTGCTTTCACCTTTTTTGCTTTCACCTTTCTCATGTTCGGCTATAACACTTTTATTAAGTTTTACATTTATTTTTCCCGATTTACCATTACCATTACCATTACCATTTGTTTCCATCTTTTTGAATAGTTGCTAGAATATATCATTTGATTGCAATCGGTTTAAATAGTTTATCGTATAATATATAAAGTTCAACTTAAAGAGATATAAATATAAATACTATATCGTATATATCGTATATATAGCGTATAGTGTGTAGTACAAATGGAAACATTACGCGATAAAAAACAATACAACCAACACAACCAACACAACCAACACAACCCTATTAAAAAAAATACTAAAAATAATAAAAAGGATAAAAATGTGAATTATTCAACTCCGATAAGAGTTTATTTTCCGAATATTTCAATAAATAAAATGAATGATGTTTTAAACCCGGATGTGAACAAGGCAATTAAAGCAACCAACACAAACAAGGCAACCAAAGCAAATATAATAGACATATCAAAATATTTAGTAGATGAAAGTAACAAAATATTAATTTATAGTTCTACGGGAATTTTTGAAATGATAAATAATAGTTTATTTCAGTTGTATCCGATAGACAAAAATGTTAAGGAAATAACCATTAATAATAAGTTAGAATTATTATTGGATGCTTCATATATGAAGCGACATGATACTCCTTCATATCAAATACCATATAATCATAATATAAAATATAAAACAATTAAAACATATAAAAATGATATTAAGTCCAATATAAAATTTATTATAGAAATGGAGAATGGGTCTATATATGATTTTTATATGTTGATTACTTCAGCAGATGTAACGAATGACGAAAATAAAAAAATAGAAATAAATAAATTTGCAAAAGACGAAGCGTTGTCGTTTTTATCGAGGTTAAACTTATATAGGTAATTATATACAATAGATAAATGTGGATCTGGATAATAAAAGTTACTATTATTTCATTATTATTAATATTTTTACTTCATTATTTATATTCATTTTTTAAAACAATGTTGACATCTCCAAAGTTGAAAGATTTAGTAAATAAACCCAGAGAAAAATACGATACTATTTATAACTCACTAAAAAGTACAGGAAGCGCAGTAAGCGCAGGAAGCGCAGGAAGTTCGGGGGATCGAGGATTGCAAAATTTAGGAGAAGATAGTAAGAACAACTATGGAAGCATCGATAACAGTAACTCATCTAGTATGAAAGATGAACTTAAAAAATATTTAAAAGAGTTAAATATTACCAATAATGCTAGTGACACAAATAGCAATGATTTAAAATCAAATAATGAAAACATGCATATTATAAATTCTCATAATGATACAACAAATAATATATACCCTCCAAATAATATTATGACAAGTGTCGGTGCAAATGGTATATCTACTCGAGTAAATAATATGCCAAATTACGCGCCCAATCTAAATACAAATAACACAAATAACTCACACGTTGCACCTGATTATGGTACGCCATCGATGTCGTCTTCTTATGCTTCTGCATATTCCTCTTATTAAGGTATATAATATATGTAACATAGTTAAAGATAATTATATATTATAGTACATTATAAGAGCCTTACGTGTGAACCATTATGACAACTAATTTTAATAATAGAACTCCATATGTTAGTAAAAGGGAGTTGCAGGATTCGTTTAATTTATCTTTTGACGAGCAGAATGAAATATTGCGAAATTTTCCTTCAAATGTTAAATTTTCTTATGAAAAAGGTACTCATAAGAAAGTTTTATCAGATTTATATGTAATTATTCCAAAAGGTAAAAAATACTTTGTATGGTTTACACATCGAAACAGAAAAAATATTTGTATTTTTCTCGAGGTGGGGTATCAGAATAAAATATTGAATATGTTTTATCGCAACGTTTCATTTGACGACGTACTATCTTATGGAACAATATTTTATGGAACGTTATTTAAGACAAGATGTGAAATTAGCGATAAAAAAAATATATGCAGTAGTGAAATATTTTCAGTAGAAGATATTTTTTATTATAAGGGCGACGATATATCTCAATACAACTATCGGGATAAATTAAATGTAATTAAAAATATATTTGATACAAAGTTGAGATATAATATGGCATTTTGTAATAATGGTGTTGTTTTTGGGTTACCTATTATGACTACGGACTTTACCGAAGCTTATGATAAAGCTGCCGAGTTGCCTTATTATGTTTACTCTATTCAGTATAAGTATTTTGAGGATAAAAATTCATACAATCCCATTATAGAATTTTATCATTTTAACAGCAATGCTACTCTTAACCGGTCCGCGATTGGCGAAAATTACCCCACACCTATAAATAAATATAGCGATAAACCGTCAATATATAATGAACCAGTAAAACAAAAAATAGCATCGAATGAAATATACAAAGTATTCTTCGTGAAACCAGATTTGCAAAATGATATTTACTACTTGTATCAAAACAGTACTACAGACTTTGATGTTATTTCAAAAGAACTAGCACATATACCCGATTATAAAACAAGTGTTTTAATGAATAAATTATTCCGAAATATTAAAGAAAATATTAATTTAGATAGTTTAGAAGAAAGCGACGAAGAAGATGAATTCGAAAATATACAAATCGATAAATTTGTAGATTTAAATAAAATAATAAAAATGCGTTGTATTTTTAACTATAAATTTAAGAAATGGATTCCTATTTCTGTTGTATAAATTAATATTTATTACTATATTCGCAGATGTATTCATCTATGTCTTCGTATTTGTCTTCGTATTTGTCTTCGTCTATCTATTTGAAATACGCAACGCTCTAAAATAAAATATTTTATAAATATATATTATTTCATTTTAAATTCAATGCCGTCATTATTGAATCCCGCAAATGCGCACGTGGGGGGAATGTTTCCAACCAGCACAGCTGGTGCAATTGCAAATGCAGGAAATATGCAATTTGGTGCAACAGGAGGGAGTGCCGCTGCTTTACGTGGTGGAAGTGGAGGGCTATATTCCGTAAGTGGTGGTAATGTAAACCCTAGTTCCGTTCAAACATCATTCGGCGGTTCTGGTTCTTGTGGCGCTATGAAAGGTGGCGGAAAACGTCGCAGACATAGTGGAAAGCGTAGCAGAAAAAATAAACGCTCTCGTTCATCGAAAAAATATGCACGCAAACGCAGTCTTAAATATCGCATGAAGCATAGACGTTCGCGTTCGCGTAGAGGGGGGGAGGCGAGGGGAGGAAGAGGACAAGCAGGCGGATATCACCAGTATATGGGAAATACCCAGTTTACGCTAGGATATAGAACTCCCGGTTTCACTTTACCCAGCGCTCTGAGTGGTCTTGCAAATCCTGCACCCTTTATGCCATATAATACTTTAACAGGTGGTAAGTAAATTCTCGCAACCGCGTTCAATATTAATAAAGTAATAAAGTAATAAAGTAATAAATAAATAAAAAATATTAGAATTAGTCCATTATTTAGCAAATTATTCTATTCGTTAAATAACGCCGACACATCAAGTAGACAACCTTTATTCTCTAACCCAGATTTTCCCTTCCCTCTTTTGCGTTTATTTTCATGTTCTTCCTCTTCCTTTTCAAAATCGTCACACTCTTCGTGATTATTGTCACAAATATTGTCATTCTTTTTTGGCACGGTAAGCGTAAGTTTAAGTTGTTCCGCTATACTCTTTTGCCCCGAGGGGGTTGTTGCCTGTATCTTTTTCGATACACTAGCATCACCAGCACCGTTTCTCACCTTAATTATCGCGCTTTTGGGCTCCCACGACACTTTCCATTTCGATATATCTTTGTTATACCCGCCATTATACTCGTGGTTATCGCATACCAAAATTTTATAATTCTGCGACTTATAATATTTTCGTCTTTTATACCATTGGCTCATGAAAATGTCATGTTCATCTATGATATCAATTACAAGAGGAGAACTATGTTTTTCTCTCAATATTCTCCCCACCGACTGACAAACATCCGTCTTGGGCGAAGCTAAAATCAAACTTGTTAACGTCTTGATATCCAACCCTTCCGACGCCATCGCATATGTCGCTATAATTATCTTCTTCCCCTCGCTTTGTTTTAGCGCGGCTTCTTTCATTCCGCCAATGTAATACCCAACCGACCCCCCCGCTATGTTTCGATGTGCTATCGCGTCGTGCAAATATGTAATCAATGACTTATTGTGCGCCAATATCATAAACTGTTGGTCGGGATTCAACTCTAACTCCGATACCAATACACGCAGAATAAACTCACTCCTATGACTATAGCTACACAGTTTAGAAATCATTGTGCTAAATTTCGGATTGCCCATATAATCATGCTGCGTCTCATTGAACTCCTCGTCATCCACATTGTATACAATACCCTTCACAACTACACTGTGTTCGGACTCGGTCTTCTCTTTATGCACCACAGGTCCAATAAACATCTCAAATACCTTTGTTAGTCCATCTTTTCGCTCCATAGTTCCCGATAATCCCAGCGTATATGTTGTATTCACTTTCATCATGCATCTCGAAAATACTTCCGCACCCATATGATGACAATTACTTACCACTGGATTGAGATATTTTCCTTCCATTTTTAACGCGAAGTTGTGGTTGTCTTTCACCTCAATATCAAATACGTCATAACCTTGGTCTGAATTCCCGAAAATTTTAATGTATTCGGTGGTTACAGGCGGTATGTAATTCTCGGTATATAAGAATGCGGTCGGTGTTAGTAAACCTTTTAGATGTTTTTCCGCTGTTGTATATAAGTTCATCATGCTAATATCTACTTTGTCGGAAATATTATGCATAGACTCCATACATTGAATATAGTCACCGATGCGTAGATCTTTTGCACACTTATATCCCTCTTCGGTGAGGATTTTATGTTCGGGTGTGCAAATGAATGAACCGCACATCAAATATACCTTGAGTAGTTCTTTTCGCTGTCTTTTCCAAGCGTGCGTCATTTGCGACCATTCAAATCGCAACGTAGTTTCATTATAGCTGAGAATTTTCGGCAATACATCTACCAATTTCTCTACTTCCGTCTCGAGTCTTATATACTTTTGCGTAGTATTTCGCGCAATCCACATATCATATAGTGACCCTATTTCCATTGGTCCGCGCGATGTGTGAATAAGCGTATTGCGTGGAAAACATTCGTCGTATATCGCTAACCCGAAATTGCGAAATGTATCTTTTGGATATTCCTTCATTGATAGCGACTGCAGCATTCCAATTACAATATCTTTATTTTCAATATCTAGAATTTGTCCTTGTATTTTGCCAACACGCGCACTGGGTAGAAACTGCCCTATTCGCTCTATCCATTGGTTTAGCAGAAATGACTTATGCACAATTACAAGAGTACACTTTCCTAACCGCGCCACGATATTTAACGCCATGACCGTTTTACCTTTGCCGGGGTCTACATCAAGAAGTCCGCCACCACATTCTCCGACGCATTTTATATATTTATCTACGATTGCATTTTGATATGGACGCAACTCACCGCTGAATTGTAATGAAATTGTGCTCCCCCGGTTTATAAGTATTCTATCGGGCGGTCCATATGTGTCTATTCCAAAATATCGCGGCATATACAACTTAAGCGGCGATTCTAAATATATAGGAAATGCTTTGGGTTGTATCGGCGATTTAGGAATAAACGGCTTTACGGTTAGTTCCGTTCTTATAAAATGCTGTTCTTCCACTGATAAACATTCTTTAAATATCGAATATCCCTTTTCGCCCAAATATGTCGAATAGTTTTTATCGCTATTGTCATTCTTGTCATTCTTGTCATTTTTTTGTTCCAATGCACTATTTTTTGATGTAGACAAAGAAGATACGTTTTTCGCGTTTTTCTTCATACTAGATTACTATGCGTTGTTTCTTTTTAAAGATATAAAATTTTGGTTACTACTATTGCTATTTATATTTAGCCGTTTTCAATTTTAAATTATTTTGGAATTATTCTAAAATATTCCATAAATAAAAAATATAATATTATGATATACGGAAATGTTGAAAAAAAATGATAGTGTCAATAAATTAATGAACGGTCAGTTTTTATTACTCGTTGTTTTTGTTATTTATATTATTTTTAATATACAAACACCTGAACCGTTGGCAAATATAATTGACTCAACCATCGGGTATGTTGTTATTATCGGTCTGTTCGCATTTATGTCCGTAAATCTTCATCCTTTAGTTACACTTGTCGGAATTTTCGCAATTTATCTCCTTTTTAAGCGGTCTAGTATGTCCACCGGTTCTCTAGCTATGACTAGATTTCTCCCCACAGAAAATCTTAAAAGTCAGCACTTGTCTGCATTTAACCAATTCCCCGTTACACTAGAAGAAGAAGTTGTCCAAAGAATGGCTCCCTTACAAACTGGTCCAGCTATGGGTGTTAAAACATTTACCCCCATGTTAAATGACTTGCATGACGCTGTAAGCATAAACTAAGTCGGTAGTGTTTGCAGTGTTTGCCGTGTTTGCCGTGTTTCCCGTATTTACCATGTTTGTCAAATTTTATTATTACTTCGAGTAGTAATAAAATATATATTTTTACAAATTACTGTGCACCCTATGTTCTAGTAAAAGCCCTCTTTCCTACGCTCAGTACAATAATTCCCAACACGATTGCTAGTATAAATTGGACCGAACCGGACTCCATTAAAGAATTAACTAGTTTCGCACCATACGCGCGCGATTCACTACCGATATCGTCTTTCGTTTGTTTATATAGTTCTTTCCCTTCTTCGCCGGTGGGTTGACAGTCGATATATATTTTATCATCTGTAGCCTTCCCTTGAAAGTTAGGACCATTTGAGTTAACATATAACGTTTGTTTTGTTATAGCAGGATACAAACTTTGAACTCTATTCTTTATCAATGCTGTATTTAATTTATCGACAGCAGTTTGACTTATTGTCTGCCCGCTCTTTAACATATCAAACACGATATTGCTTTGTTTACACGAAGCTGTATCAATGTGAAAGAAATAATAGGGCGTGTTTGGTATAAAATTATTCAAATTAAAATTATTTATATTAATTTGATATCCTTCATTTTGATTTACGGTTCTTCCTGCACTTTGTTTTACAAATTCGTTAATAATGTTGTCTAAAACTATCCCCCCTGATTTTAAATTTGATGACGAAGATGAACCAGCGGATACTACAAATGGTATTGATACTAATAATTGCTCTTTATTATCGCCTTCGTGGCTTATTATAAGTTCGATATCTGCTCTTACTCCTTTATATGTATTTCTAGATGGTTGAAATATTTGTATTCCTGAAACATTGTATTTTTTTTTATTTAGAAATGCTTGCGAAACAGTTCCGTCGGATTTTAAATCATATTTTATTTTTAACGTCTGTCCTAAATTATATACTATACATGAACTGTCGTTATATTCGTACTTGTAGTCACAGTACATGTTACAGTTTTCGGCTTTTTCTGTTGTGTCTATATTTATTGGAAAATCACATGACTGTGACATTTTTTATTTTATGTATTGATATATTATTATTATACTAAATATATTTTATATAAATCAAAATGTTTTTTTAGTTTAATAATTAATTAAAGCATAAAATTAAAAATATAGAAATAATATATATTTATTATATAGATTATAAACAAGTAACATGACTTCTGTACAAAAAGTTATTACAAAAACTCAAAGATGGTTAAGAGAAGGTAACTGGTTTAGTAGTTTATTTGATAAAACAAAATTTATCCCAGATGCTACATTACAAACTGCTAAGTTACAAAAAATAGAAACTAGAGTTGTCGAAACCCCAGCACTTGATACTTATGATTTAGTATTTAATGTACAAATGCCTAGTCTTGTTAATACTCGTTTCGTTAAGTATGCTAGAGATAAAGACAATGTCGACTACTACTGCAATAATAAAATACATGTTCGGTTATATTTTAATGATCCAAACATTTTTGATACCTTAACAGAAACCTCATGTATTATAACCCCCCCAATATTTCGTAGTAATGTAACTAGTAAAACTGAAGGAATGTATCTATCCACTTTAAGTGATATTAGAAAAAGTGTTGATGATGCAATCGAAGAAGCGATGACCGAAAGAAATGATAAAGACGAAGGAAGCAGAACCGGTCCTTTTGCAGAATCTGATAAGAAAATTAGTAAAGAAAATATTGCTGTAAAATTAGGTAAAAGTAAATATCTTGACAAACTTATAGAATACGTTAGTGATAGAATAAAACCGGGTACTGGAACCTCTCCATTTAAAGTGTATGATACTCGATATGATAGTAAAGACCCCAACCAAACAGGATTTGTATCAAAAACCAATTTTATGAATACTTCAACAGAAAAGAAGTTTTTTGATAAAGACTATCCTCATTATGTACAATTTGATTTTAATTTGAATGAGTATACTGTTATAAGAGATCGTAAAACTCTTAAAATAACAGGACTCAAAAAAAAAACTAGCCCTGGTTCTCCGAGCCCTGGTTCTCCGAGCCCTGGTTCTCCGGCTTTAGATGATGCAAATGAATCAATAATTTTATTGTTAAAAAAAAATCAATGGTTTAATATTTTATTTCATAATATAACTATACCATTTGATATAAAAAAAATCCCCAAGGATATGATAAGAATTGAAATAGAAATAGAGAATGTTACCCCATCTGATTCTATAGGAGACGTAAATATTTTTTATAGACAATTTTTTTGTGAATTCCTTAATATGCGTCTTAGACATGATAATTTATCGTCAATCAAAATACACGATGTTGTGTTCCAATATGATGATATGATTCGAGCTATAAGTCAAAGAAGTCCAAAATTTTTTAATAAAATAGCTCAGTTAAATTTCTTAGCAAGAAAGGTAATACACTACTATTTAAAAAGTATTAACGATAATGAAAACAACAGATACACAACAACCTGTGAAACGATGAAAACTGCAATACAAGCTGCTAAAACTAGTAGTAAAAAAATTGTCGATGGAATTTCAGTAGCTAAAAAAGAAGATTTGACCCAGCTTAAAAATTCCGTTACTGCAGCAAACGCCGAGATTAAACAATTTTCTAGTTTTTTTAGACGTGGTAATATTAAAATTTTTAGACACAAATTTCTTCAATCTCTTATGAGAGTGAATGGAAAAACTGGGTTGTCACTGATAAAGGACAATGAAATTTCAGAAGAACTTGCAAAACGTCAGAATTTTTTGGATATAGCCAAATCGGGTACCGCCCCCAAAGATGTGAGTACAGAGATAGCGGCAACAAATATTGCAAATAGCGCGCCAGGATTCAGTGGTGGTAATATTGGTGGTGATAATGGTGGTAATATTGGTGGTGATAATGGTGATGTGAGTCACCAAACAGGCGGTGGTGGTAGTGGACTTTTCCAATCTGAAGATTATAATCTTATGATTCCAATGGATATTCACGAACCAGGAACTGGAATAAATGATATGGTAGTTAGGATACATAAAATACATCTTTTACAACAAGGGGGTGACGAAACACAGAAACTGGACGATGAAACGGGTGTAGACATTCAAGTAGGAGATGCTGTTCGATTTGTATACTATGGTAACGTAATTTATGCTATTGTTTGCGGATTTAAACCGGGCAAAGATTTGAACAAGGATGGCTCGGATAAACAAATGAATATCACAGATTTTCGTGAAACGTATAGAAGTATAATAAAAACACTTGAATCGAGCGACTTAACTAAAACCCCCGAGGAATATCTTAGTTTAACCAACATGCGTGGTATTAAATTTCTTCCATTTAAATATAATGACGAAAATTATAGTTATGTGCCATATGATGCTCAATCAAGTGTAACTAAAACTCTCAATCCAAACGTAAAAAGAGGTCTTAATGGAAAATTTGTTTTTTCGTGTAAAGATAAAAAAATACCAATATTACCAAATGGATATAAACTTCCTTTTGTTAGTCGTGTCAAAGAAAACATTACAACCACTTTAAATAAGCTTAACCCATTCTCTACCGAAGCAGATATTGGTAATGATAATACCTTACCTCAGTACAGTCTACCGTCGTACATGACATTAGAAAAAGTTTTTGTTCCTCCTAATTTTAGTGAAGTTATAAAATTAATAAAGGATTTTAGAGGAAATAACCCTGACGAGATTTTTGAAGCAATTAAAAAAATAATGCAAAAAAGCGGTTTAAATGAATCGAATGATTGCGAAAAAACGTCTGATAAGGTTGCGGCTTCTGATTTTGCAAATCGTAAAAAAGATTATCAAGAACAATTGAAAGCAATAAGAGATGCATTTAATACTAACTATGTTAAAAATGGTAAAATTATAAATAGACCCGGAGCGATACGGTTTATAAAAAATTTATATAATCAGCAAGTTAAACCAGGAATTTTTGTCGATAGCAACGGAAACCCCCTAAGAATAGCTACCAAGTTGACATTTGCTTTATATTTAATACCCAATAATCCTAAATTAAATATGGAATTATTACTTGAATCGTTATCGCAAGGGGATGTTCTCAGCATTTCAAGTAGAAAGAGTACACTAAGTCAACAAATTTTAACATCTGAACTAGGTAATATAAAGGCAAGGGATAGTGATAATTTACTTGATAATGTGGGCGGTAGTATTCAATATGGTGGTGCTGAAGATATGGAAAAAGCTGAAGACATTATTAAAGATACTATTAACCTATTATATAGTCAAGGGTTTATTGTAGAAAAGGAGAAAGATATGAATATCGCTAATTTAGAAAATACCAAAGCTACATATGATCCAACTCAAAATGTTGCGACAAGTGCATCATCTACCGGTATGGTTAAATCGGGACTTGGAAATAGATTTGGTCTGGGAGCAGGAACAGGAACAGGGTTTGGTGCTAATTTTCTTTCAAATCTATTTAAAGGTTCTAGTGGAACATCTTCTTCTGTGAGAATTGGTAATGACTCTTGTGGCAATAATACAAATATTGTATGTAATGGAGAAGATTTAGTTATTACTGTTACTCTTAAACTAAATGAACTAATTTCATCTTGTATGAACCCAGACATGATACAACACTGGGAGGGTACACATGGACCACACCTACTGGAAAATGGTAATAATGATACGACTGATATTGTCTCTTCTAGTGTAGATAATGCTCCGGCTGCTCCTGCTGCTCCTCCTCCTCGAGCGGCTGTTGTTCCTGATGCTGAAGCTCAGGCTGCTGCTGAAGCGAAGGCTGCTGCCGAATCCAAGGCTGCTGCTGAAGCTCAGGCTGCTGCTGAAGCGAAGGCTGCTGCCGAATCCAAGGCTGCCGCTGAAGCGAAGGCTGCTGCCGAATCCAAGGCTGCTGCTGAAGCAAAGGCTGCTGTTGAAGCGAAGGCTGCCGCTGAAGATAAGGCTGCTGCCGAATCCAAGGCTGCCGCTGAAGCTCAGGCTGCCGCCAAAACCAAGGCTGCTGCCGAATCCAAGGCTGCTGCCGCTAAACCTACAGATATAAATGCACTTATTGCTCAGACTAGAGAATTATACGAAAAACTTGACACTCTTGGTAAATCTATAAAGGAAACCATGAAAGAGAATTTTAAAAATATAGATGACGCTATTGAAGAAGGTATCATGCCCTCAGAAAACAATGAAAAAATTTTAACTGATTTAAAACCCATAGTAGAGTCTAAATCAAAAGATCCCCCAACCATAAAAAAAAGTATTGAAACAACTTATAAAGTTGAAATTGATAGAATAAAATCCCAAATCAAAAAAATGTATGATAAATTACTAAACGACTATTTTAAAACATGCGAAGAAATTAAACAAACTATGGACAACATTAGTGGAAATTTAGAACAAATAGATCCAGCCACGAAAACCTCATCTCAGGAAGATAAATCCAAAACTCAAATAACCGACCTCAAAACCCAACAAGATGAAGCTGCTAAAAAATTTAAAAAGCAAATAGAATTTGCTACTACAGTGTTGAATGTTGGTGAATATATAAATGATGCAAACATAAAAGACGATATTATTGTAGCAATTATAAATTTTCTCGAACGGACTGAACAAGCACAAAGCGGAGATTCGCAACTTTATGAAGCTCTTCAACGTGTCCCCCAATCTACATTATATAAAGAGTTAACTGAATTAACTCGGGTGGAAGATGATGAGAGTGTGTCTGGTGCGTCTGGTGAGTCTCGTCAGTTTCTGCTTGGTGGTAGAAAAAATAATAGTAAGTCTAAAAAAAATAAAAAATCTAATAAAAACAAAACAAAAAAAAGAAAAAGTTCCACTAATAGAAAATTTAAATTTTACAAAGTAAAAAATATATTACTGTAGTGCAGTATACACCCATATAATTTATATAAGGTAATAAAAACCAGTGGTTCTTATTACTCTACAATTTGTATTTTTCATCATTTTCACTCTAAAATTTCGGTAATAAGCGCGTCCATATTACTTATGTTATTGAAACAAAATTTATTTATTTCTGCAGGAGAATATTTAAAGTGAAGATTGTTTTCCATATCATTTATTTTATCCTCTTGTTCTGTTGTTAGTTTCGTTGAGTAAAATAGCTCTAATAACTGTATTATCATCTTTCGTGTACATTTCGTAAATTCTATATGTTCGTCCAGCCGACCGGGTCTTTTAAACGGTTCACTAATTTTACTTGGATCATTCGCAGTACATATGATAATTCTACCACTTGTTTCTACGAGACCATCCATAATTGTGAGTATATCGGCGTCATTTATTATCGATTTTTGTTTTGCAATAGCTGAAGCCGCTGCCCGCTGTTTCCCTTTCGCCGCCCCTTCATCGTCTTTGTTTGCCATCTTTCTTTTGCCGTTTTCAAAACCCGCATCCCCATTACCGTTCCCATTCCCGTTTTCACAACTACTTGAATCACTATCCATAACAATGACCCCGCTACTAATATCATTTGACATACTCAATCCCATAATTCCATTTAATAAATTTGTGCTCATTGCATTCATTGCCGCAGCAGCATTAGAAATTGCGGGTTTTTCACTAATCGTATCTAATATTTTATCGAATTCGTCAATGACATACAAGCGCTTATGAGTGGGAATATGCCTACCATTAATATAATCGCCATAAAAAATATTTTTCAGATCCGACACCTTTTTGATTTTGTCGATATCATTTACATTAATAATATGTCTATCAAGTTCTCGCGCAATGGCTTTCATAGTAGATGTTTTACCGCAACCTGGTGGTCCATAAAATAAAAACCCAAGTTGATATGGTATTCCACGAGACTCATACCATGCCTTATTATTTATAAAAAAGTTAATCCGTTTAATGATCTTATCGACATCTGTGAAAAAACAATTTTTATTCAAATCTTTTGTTGTATTTAATTGATACTCGGAGCATAAAATATTTGATAATTTTTGGTCTCTTCTTCCATCATTCCAATCATCATCGTTACTATTTGAACGACTACCCTCGCTTTGCAGAAACTCATATATGAATATCTTATCTGTCATTCTATCTTCTATTTTCTTATTATATGTTTTTTCGCATTTTTCAATAAATTTATACATATCGTCCAAGCATTTATCTCTCCCCATCATAAGTGTAAAATTTATTTTCTTAAAATCTTGCGTATCTGAATTTTTCTTCTCTCTATGCGAATGCATTTTTTCAATTAGTAGATAAATTCCATTCTCTATTTCAATGGGCAAATTTGTACGCGGAGTGTATATTTTTGATGAATTATTATTATTATCAATAACTTCTACATATCTCAGATTTATTACCGATGACTCTTTTTCTGTTTTTTTACGCATCTTCTCTATTTTATCCGTATAGTAATCCAAAATATGTATCATGGGTTCGGGATACTGAATTACAAAGCTTATAGATGAATACCCCATCGTATATTGATTTCCTTGATACATTATTCTGTGCATATTTCCCTTTTTTAAATTCATCAATACTTGTTTCGTCGTTTCTATATTCATTGAATATATGATATTGATAATATGTGTCAAGTATTTTAAAACATCACTATTATGTAGTATAAATAAAAATAAAAGAATTATGAATGCATCTATATAATAATTTCCTGTTTTTAAATTTTGTATTAAAATAATATCACCAATACCACCTAAATTTGGCATAGGTAACATTTTTTTACTATGTTATATTTTGTATTGACTATATATTTATAATACCGTTCCTCTAAATCGATTATAATTATATTATAAAATGCTGTACTATTTTATAATAAATATTCTCACGTTATACTCGCGTTCTGTTTTATATTGTCTGGATAATATGGCATTAATATGGTATAGAATATTGCATAGCTGTGTCATATATAGTAGCTTTAAATGCGTCATTATATCCCTCAACATAGACAGTATCGCCGTTGTATATGTTATCGCATCCCATGTCGCTAGTACAGCTTCGCCGTTTGTGTGTAACGGGTAATTTAACCGAATGATTTTTATCGCTCATAGTATAAAATTGCCACTTATCCTGACTAGGAAATAACGGTCTTCCCATAAGAGAAAGAATTGTTTCCTGTCCATTGACGCGAGTTAATATTCCTACTTGACGATATGCCGAATTTACAGAACGCGTTGGCACATTAATTGGTATACTACCCCTTATATCGCCACCCATCGCACCACCCATCGCGCCACCCATCGTATTTGTTCCATATTGATTAAAGTATCTATCATCGCGAAGTGGTGGCGTATATGGATTCAATAAAACATCAGCCGGTCCGCGACTATATCCTGAACCGAAATTTGGTATTAAATCTAAAAATCCTCCTCCTCCTCTCCCACTACCGCCATCATTATATTGTGTACGAGATGCTTCACCTGTGTTTGCGTTTGTATTCAAAATTGAACCGATACCGTGCCCCGATGATTCTCTATTAAAATTATAATATGCTAAATAAATAATAAAACATGCAATTACTAAAAAAATAACGAGTGTTATATTCTCGAAACATATTACGCCCGGAGGGCACTTCTTTGTCATTATATAAAAATATGGATATTATATTTTTATATTTTGTTTTGTTGTAGGGGGTTACGATTTAGTTACTCGAATTTCGATTAATCTCACGCATCTGTAACATCTCAATGTTTTAATCTCTTACTCTTTAGCTTCCTACAGGAGCGGGGCTTGACTTATTTCCGCCACTTCCCGTCAAAAGAGACATTCCCGGAAATCCGCCACTTCCCGAAAACATCTTGCTAATTGAACTATTTTCAAATTTATCAAGAAAATTTTGAGCAGTATTCAAAATGGGCTCTATCGATTTTAGATTATTAATCATTTCAGTCTGTTGAGCGACCATGTCGCCACCTTGTCCACCCATATTAGATAATATATTATACGCCTGTTCCTTTTGAGCATTCTGCCCCGATGCCATACCTGCACCCATCGCGGGCATCATCGGGTTAACCGACTCTCCATTCACAGGAGCAGGACTTAACTGCGACATTCCATCTCGTGTAGCAGAATTACTACTTGTAAAAGGCTGCTTCACACTGTTTGCGGGCGCAGCTCCCATGGTAGCAGGTTCACTAGAAGAAGTAGGGGTAGAAGCAGCTACGGCAACATCCTTCGCTTTAGCGGCAGCTACGGCATCATCGTGTGTTTTTTTTGCTGCTTCATATTTTACTTTAAGTTCGGCTTTCTTTTTATCGTCACTCTCGGTCTCCATCGCCGTTTTCGCATCATCCATTATAGCTTTTAACTTTGCGACCTCTTCTGAAGTAAAACCCTCCATCATCATCATGGAGTATTCTCTATTTTTAAACATAACAATAAAGTTAGTTAAAATAGTAGTCGTCAATAAAACAACAATCATATTTTTACTAAAGTATGTGGTCAATACTCCAATAATAATAAAAATTCCAATAGCTTCTAAATTATTTCTAAGTAAATAGTTCGCCGCAGTTATAATTGCAAAAAAGAAAGATGCGTATAATACATACTTATTCGAAAGTATACTACCCGGGTTATTCGAAAATTTAAGCAAAGACTTTTTTGATTTCATTTATGTGTATTATATATATATGACATAGAAAAAAGGTATTATAAAATAATAATAATTAAAAATTATAATTATTATTATTATTATTATTACATCTATGTCAACTATGTCAACTATGTCAACTATGTCAACTATGTCAACTATGTCAACTATGTCAACTATTATTAATTATATAAACGCTAAACATGAAAAACTGAGGTACATTACTCGCTAAAATAATACTCGTCATCCGAAGATATGTATTTATTCTCGTCACCCCTCGCCCTTAAAACGTATTCTATCTCGTCGCGAATATTTTGTATTTCTTCCAGTAACAATGTCTGATCCGTTTTAACGCGATTCAATTTGAAATCATCATTCTTAATATTTCTAGAAATTTCGCGGATATGGTCTGACAATATTTTAAGCGCCTTTTTTTGTTTTACCTTTTCTTCTAAAATAATATTATTATAATTCTCATAGTCGTCTAATACCGTTTTTAAGAAGGAATTTTGTTTACCTATATCTTTTATTTCCACTTCTTTATCAAACATTTGTTTACGCTTTTTACTAAGAATATCCTTCATCCTATAAATTCTTACATCCTTTTTCATGGTTGCATTCGCATACGAATCGTCTACAGAATCTATCTCATCACTTTCATCACCTGTATATGAATCGTCACTAATACTACTCGCATACGATTCTCCGTCTCCCCTACTCATCGTGGTTAGCTTGTCGCCTATACCTTGGAACATATGAGACGCATGAGGTGTATGAGGTGTATGAGGTGTATGAGATTGGTGAGAAATAGGATAATTATCTTCTCCAAATTGAAAAGCTGGACTTATCAAGGACCTTTTCATAAAATCCTCCATTTGTCTAGATTTTGTTGTACTTGTACCTTTCGGAGACACACTTCGTTTTTTTACCATTATATTACTATGGATATTTATATTTCTATTATTTTTATTTCTAATCCTATTTATACCAATACATATTATACATACCAATACATATTATACATACCAATACATATCATACTTAGACACTTGCTGTTCCGAGCGATTTTGCGCACAAATAAATGCGTTTCGTATTAAATAATACATCTAAAATGACAAATGCGCTGGCATATATTAATCCATGAACCAGTGATACCATTACCCTGCTTCCATTTTTTGGAATCTGAAAAAAGAAATCAGGAATCAATAATATGAATAAAAAAATAAATAAAAAATTTCTTGTAAAGTTAAATATAAACTCGAACATAAGTATATTATATATTTATATTATGTATTTTGATGATTACTTAAATTGTTGCGCAACATTTATTAAATATTTTAAAATAATAGGTATAAGTTTAAAAAATATCAGCCATATGATATAATATATAAATGAAATAATTAAAGCGGGTATAATCTTGTCTTTAAATTTTTCCCATATTTCCGAAAACTTCGCCTTTGTATTTACAAATTTTTCATTAAAATACATTCTAATGTCAGAAAGAATACCACTATTCTCTCCATTCTTTTTATTTTCGACGTCTATTTTACTTTGCGTTTCCTTTTTTATTTGTTCCAATTTTTCTTTTAACGGCGTCATTATTTCTTCCTTCTTTTCTTTCAACATCTTGGGCAACGTTTCTTTGAAAAATTTTACAATAAAACTTGGAAATATCTTAGATGCGTTCTTTTTAACAGGACCGGGTACAAGTTTATATAAAAAATCCATGAATTTTTTTGTCGTTTCTTGTATAAATTCCAAAATTTTCTTAATAATACCATCATACGGGAAAAAAGCAAACACACAAAAATATATAATAAATGTAAATAAAAATGAGCAAAAGAATTCCATTAGAAGTTGAAACTTACATGGCATCCCACCAGATACCATATTCGATAGAGAAGTTTTATTACTTCCACCATTATCAGCTATACCATTATTAATTATACCACCTAAAGTTGTGTTACCTCCGACCGAATAAGAATTCATTTTTTTAATTATATATATATATGAGCAGTATTAATATATTATGAATAGACTATATATATATATAATTAAAAATATCCATATATTATATTATAACATTTAGAATGTCTTTAAAACAAATTTCCCCATCTACTAGTAAATCGTGCGAACTTATTCTTACCGAAAATGATTCTCGCTACGTAATGTTTCCTATTCAAGATAATGAAATATGGAAAATGTATAAAAAACAAATCGATTGTTTCTGGAGAGCAGAGGAGATTGACTTATCGAAAGACGTCACCGAATGGAATAGCGATGTTTTAAACGATAACGAGCGATATTTTATTTCTATGGTTTTGGCTTTTTTTGCAGCAAGTGACGGAATTGTCACCGAAAATCTAGCAGTGCGTTTTATGAGCGATGTACAACTCGCAGAAGCTCGCGCCTTTTATGGATTTCAGATTGCGATGGAAAATATTCATAGCGAAGTATATAGTTTGTTAATCGATACCCTTATTAAAAGCAGTGAACAAAAAGAGAAACTATTCTCCGGTATAAATAATTTCCCATGTATTAAAAAAAAAGCCGATTGGGCTCTTAAATGGATAAACGATAAAAGAAGTTCATTTTTTACGCGACTAATTGCCTTTGCATGCATCGAGGGCATATTTTTTTCAGGCGCTTTTTGTTCTATCTATTGGTTAAAGAAGAGAGGGTTGATGCCTGGACTCACGTTTAGCAACGAGCTTATATCTCGCGACGAAGCGTTGCATACCGAATTCGCAATCTTATTATATAGTAAAATGCAGAAAAAATACTCTAAACAGAAAGTACATGAAATCATAAAAGAAGCAGTAGAAATCGAAAAAGAATTCATTTGCGAAGCATTACCGTGTCGCTTAATAGGAATGAATTCAAAGTTGATGTCGCAATATATTGAATTCGTCGCCGACAGACTATCTCTCCAGCTTGGATATGAAAAAATATATAATTCTTCAAATCCCTTTGACTTCATGGAAATGATTAGCATCGAAGGCAAAACTAACTTTTTCGAAAAACGTGTTAGTGAATATGCTCTATCGGAAAAAACGAAACCGGATACAATTTTTGACTTTAATGCTAGTTTTTAATTTATTCAACGCATGCCACCCATGCCAATTCCTCTGTAGATATTTCTTCTTATAGATTGTGGTGGGTTATTTGGTTGCGGTGGGTTATTTGGTTGTGGTAAAGGAATACAAGATTGAGGTTTTGGCAATACGACATTCTGATATTGAACCGGCGGGTTTTGATGTTGGCGTACACCTATATTTTTATTCATTTTTACACTAAGTATGTTTTTAATGTCTTCTTTTTCCAGACGTATTTTTGATTCGAGTGCTATATTTTGTTCTTCAAAGCGTAGCATTCTAGGATCGCGCATTGTTTGAAAATTATATACATTTATATATTCATCTTTAAATTCATAATTTAAATTTCGTATCGTAACAAGTCCATCGGTTGTTGTCATATTTACTACAGTCGCTGCCTCTTTTCTACATATAAGTCTTTTAACACCATCACATAACTGTAAAATATTTTTATCTAAAATATTAAAAAAAAGTGACCTGTCAATATATAATCCGGCATATTCTACGCGTTTTTGCATATAGTTATCTTCACCACCCCATGCCCAAAAATTAGGAAACCCATTTGTCCTTTCAAAGTCTCCCCCCTTTATAGAAAAAATACCACCAAGTGCAAATTTAAAACCGTAAAAATGTTTTACTATACCTGGTGTGGTATCGTAGTTAATTACATTTTTGCTATAGGGAACGGTATCGACGTCATTAAAAACAAATGTAATACTTTTGTAATCATCGGGATACTTGTATTTTAAAGCCAAAAATCCGATATTTTTCATAGCCCCACGATTAAATGGTAATGTATTTTTCTGTTCTACAAAATATATTTCGTAATCTGTTTTAGGAATATCTTCTAAAACATGTTTCATATAAACAGTAAAAAATTCTTTATGTTCTACTCTATCTCTGTACGGAATTATAAACACGATTTTGGGGACAAATAAAGAACTTGTAGTATTTTCATCGACATATTCTCCGGGTTCTCCGGGTTCTCCGGGTTCTGATTCAGCGATATTTGTAGTCGTATTTACATCCATGCTGCCAAATATATATATCTAAATGTAAACGATATAATAATATTAATTTTATTTTTTTAGTTTTTTGGCGAATACTTTTCTAAAATAACCCTAGGCATCAATTGTTCTTTAATACTTTCTAATTTTTTGAAACATTTATTTATCGTAACCTCGCTCGTTTCGCTTATTTTATTCACATCTTTTTTGGATATGTTAAGTCCACAAATTTGCGAGACAAAATATATAATACCTGCGGCAATAGAATGAGGCGTATTTTCCGGTATTAAGTTATTCTTTTCGATTCGAAGAGCAATGAACTGACATAACTTCGTAAGTTCTCCATTTACGTGTAACCTTGTGCAATATCTTTCTATAAAAGCCTCCGGTCTCGTCTTACAGAAACTCGTCTTCTCCGAATTATGCATATCATTTTCAATGTCGTTTATAATGCATACCGCGTTTTTACACCCCTTTGTTGCACTGGTGTTGTCCAAATTAAATATTGTAGCAATCTCCTTTGCGGTTCGCGGACAGTCATGAATTCTAAATGCTATATATACAGATGCAGCAATAATACCATCACGATTAGACCCGCGAAATGTCTGATGTTCTGATATTTTTTTATGGCATCGCAAAGCTTCGTCAATTATAATTTTCGGAATACCGGCATTGTTGGCAATAATCGTAATATGTTGAAATTCATTGTACTGCGTCTTCTCTTTATGTGGTGATGCCTGCCATTCCGTATACCGTCGTATTTTTCGCATCTCATAAGAAGAGATACCGTCGCATAATATTTTACAACCAAATGATGACTCCAATAGCAATGGATTAACTGGTAACCCACATCGAGTGGGGTCACTTGTTTGATTATCGTCAACTCCATAGTATCTCCATTCTGCGGTTTGGTCTACAATATCTTTATAAATTATGCTACACTTTGGGTTAGTGCAAATAAGAAATCCTTCATCTGATAGTGACACGGGTGATTGACAAGTATCACAGTTTTCTCGTTGTCCTGAGTTTCTATAAATACACTCAACACTTGATTCATCTTTTTTGAAATTTTTTTTATCGATATCTATGTCAAAAGATTCATTGATTTTTTTCCACAACTCTGCTTTGTTACTATTATCCTTTATTTTATTTTTATGAGTTTTATGTGTGTTTGGTATTCGAGATATAGATTGTTCGGTCATGAGTAACTCGGTGTGTCTCTGTTGTCTTAAAGTATGTTAAATATTTTTTAATTCAATTTTATTCATATAAGAAATGTTTATTATCAACAAAATAATTATTTTGAATAAATAAATTAGTTAATATGAATGAAATAAAATGAAAATAAAAATAAAACACCCAATAATATATAAAGCATTATATATAATGGGTAATTATTCAAGTACGATAAAAAATAAAAAGAATGAATCAATATTAACATTTAAAGAATTAAATGATAATAATGCCGAATTTGTTTCTAAACTAAATGAGGTTGCTACAGACTACATACTAGGACAAAACTTCCAGGATATGATTCGACTTACAAATTCAAAATATTGCAATGATTTAGTAATTATAACATCAAAAATACTAAAGAAGTCGTTTTTTTCTAATCAGATACAAGTTATTTATAATAAAATTTTGGAGAGTGATGCAGAGTATACACCACGTGTATCTGGTAGTACCCAAAAAGAACAAACCAAAAATATGTGTATAGAAATTGCTAAATATTATGTTAAAATTGCTCATTTATTTTCGGCTATAATAACAACATTAAATCCGGTATTTTCGTGGAGGTCGTCTGCTAGTTCTTCTCGCGCCATACTTAGTCCACATGTCCCCGATGGAAACACTGGAGTACAAGGCAGAGAAGGCATGGAAGGCATGGAAGACCTCAGCGATAGTATTAGTAAAGCAACATTAGAAAACAAACACTACATATCTCAAATAGCAAAAGATGTAAAGGTAGAGAATTTGAACTTTTGTAATTCCCGTATCGCAGATTTAATGGATATGGACGATCTTACTGATTTACTAAACGATGAATCTATTATTAATGGACTACAAACACCATCAGAAATTAAAATAAAAACAAAACTATGTTCATCTAATTTAAATAACGGTTCAAGTATGGATATAAATATGGGTGATAATACAAGCGGTATACATAAAGTTAAGACTGTATATGATTTGCCCGGTTTTGCAGAGCTTAGTCGTTTATATAAGGACAAGTATAATGCGAGCAAGGGTAGATTTGATAAAATGTCTGCAAAGAGTAGAGATGAGAAAAAGAGAAATATTGATTTATTGTATACACTATTTACAGGAAACCCTAACCCCCCTAAAGATATTAAAAGTTTTCGGGATATTCCATTGCATTCATTTTCGGATACTGAAGACTGTAGTACACCCGAATCAATGTTAAATAAAACTTATATAGGTAATACAAAGGATAAGTTATTTGTAGACTACGTAGAGCAAGTTAAAAGAATGATTTATGATTCTAATATGATAAGGAACTCGTTACTGGAAATTATAGATAGTGTATTTATTATCAATCCCACCGACGAAATAGAAGACGAATCCGGTGCTAAAATGAAATATATAATAAACCCCGATTTAACATACGAGGAGTTAAATAACTTGATAGATGAAACAAGAAAAATTATACTAAAACTTTACGTAAACTGTGAGAAAAATTTCATATATACGTTAAAAATTTTACAGGCGATTATAGAAGCGCAAATGTTCGAAACAGGACAGCAACAAATACGAGAATTAGAACGTGGTATAGATGCCGAATATTAACATGAAAATAGCAAAATATTTCTAAATAGTTTTCACATAATAGTAATAGGCATCAAACATCAAGCAAAATAGATTATATGATAAAGTAATAATTATCATATAAACATTATTAAACGAGTAATCTCGGTAATTAAGATTTACTTATTCACCTACGCCGACGAGTGCTGCGATTACGTCTAGATCTGTGGCGTCTTCTACGACCTCCTTGCTGTGATTGCGACTGCGACTGACCTTGTGCTTGCGATGCGCGACGACCGTGACGACTGCGACGATGACGTCTCATAGTTCTTCTTTTAACCATTTTATATATAACGTATAGAAAAAAATATAAAATAATTGAAAAATATTATTATTATATTTTTAATTATTATTTTTCTAAATATTATTGTTCTTATTGTTGTTATTGTTCTTATTGTTCTTATTGTTCTTATTGTTGTTTTAATTATTATTTTTTCTAAATAATATTATTTTTCTTCTAAATAATATTGTTGTGTTTAAATATTGTTATTGTTTTTATCTATTTATTTACTATTACACCAAATTGTATCATTATTCCAGTACATGCGGTCTCCCTTTTTTACATCATATAACTTTTTGAATATTTTTAAACGAGACATTGGACAATTTGTCCTATATTTCACTAAAGGATGCGGATTCGTCTTAATATTAAAATTTACCGACTGTTTATAGATCGCCTCTCTCCACTGAAACGCTATATATATAAAGAATTTTTTAAGCGCATCTTCTTTAACCTTCTTCGGTTCATCATTGCTATTCAAGTAGTCATTTAAATAATTCACACATATCTCTATCCCCGATATATCCGCCATACTTTCCCCAACCATCATTGATGCATCCATCTTTATACCATCCCACGACGCAAATAACTCGTATTGCTTAATAACATTTTGTACTTTACTTTCAAATATCTTCGCATCTTGGGGAAGCCACCAGTTTCTCATATTACCTTTATAATCATATAACCTACCCGTATTATCCAAACAATGCGACAACTCATGTCCAAACGTATATCCAATATGCGCTAAATTATATTCGAGACCAGTCAAATTCAACGACACAAACGGTTCTTGTAACGTCGCAGCAGGAATATATATGTTGTTTTTAGTAGAATTATAAAATGCATTCACTATATACGGCTGCGTCCCCGATAACGCCAACCCACCATTCACGCTAAAATTAATATCCGGAAGTTCCATATAATGCTGTCCGTCATGCGCTATTAAATACTCACGTCTAACTTGCGACTGTGCATACATTATACCATACGCGTCCATTGTCGGCAAATCCGCCACCAAATCATCTATCATATATTTTGGATATACCGTCTCAATTGATATCGTTTCTAACTTTTTTATCGCCTCTAACTTCGTCTCTGGTTGTAACCATAAATTTTCTTTTATTATTCTTATGAATACATTTCTCATGTCGTGTCCTATTGTATTCGCTATATATACCGCCTGAGAATGCACATACTTCTCTACATATAACCTCGCCAATAATGTATTAAAACAATACGATAATGCAAATAATGGAAATAACTCATTCGGCAGATTTGCTTGTTGCCCCTTCGCAAATTTATTGAAAAAATTAAACCTCAAACGACTTGTTTTATTTGAATACATACATAATTGCCTTAAATACATATAATACCAATACGCCTTCCACTTCGGAGTCTTCCACTCGGCGTGCAACTTCTTCATTATACAATTTAAATAACTTATGCTTCCCACTATACACGTTCTCGGTGCTTTTTTATAACCAACACCTTCTGCAAATTTTTTCCAATCAAAATGATACATTGTTTTATTTTCGTCCGACCCAACTACATTGTAATATTCATCCGAATCCCCCCTTTCATTGCAATCCATCGAATCCAACATGTCTATCTCACACTCTATCACATGTCTCGGATTTAATCCATGCCCTTCTCCCAACATCTTGTCGTACAAATCCATTACAAATTCGCAAAACTTAGTCGCAAAATTTTCTTTAAATTCTTTCGTGTATTTTTTATTATCCCTTCCGGTTATATACAAATCATAATCGTAAAATGATAGCTGCGGCGACTGAATATGACTTCGCAAATTTACTGCATCTTTTTCGTCTTGTGAAATATCCCATACAATAGGACAACCCCATGAAATTATCTCGCATCTATTTATCGACGCTAAATATCCTATTAAATCGTCCTTGCCTATATATTCTTCATATTCGTTCTCCATGGTTTTTACATGTTTTTTTACTTTATCATCTGCAAGATTTTCATACGTCATAGAATCTATTACATTTTTAACCTTTCTAGACAAAGGGGTGTTATTATTTTTGCAGTACTCATTTGCTAACCGAATTACACGATAATTTACAGTATTTTGTACAAATCTAAATGTATCCAGCTTGATAAAATAATAATTCTTATAATCCATCACAATATTCTGTGTTTTCATCCACGCATAATTTATATATGTGTAGAAATCTCTTTTAGGACTAAGCTTGTGTTCTTTTTGTATCTTTTCTATATCGATAACCTCATCTAGTAAACTCTGCTGATTATCAACACTCTCTTTATTCGTATGTATATTCTTAAGCGGCCATAGCAAATATTTAGACTCTACTAATTTAGTATTTATATATGGCATTTTTATTAACTTGAAGTTTTTATTCACTTTACTATTTTCATATTTGTTAAATTCTATTTTTTTATTATTTGTTATTTTTCTTTTACCGTTTGTTGTGTTTTTTTTCCTTTTTATTACTTTTCTTCTAGAATATTTTCTTTTACGGGTTAGTTTCATATTCTATCTAAGATACCGTTACTACTATATGTATATATATATTTAACAATATATTATTTATTCTCTTAAATATATTACTAAAAAGCATAAAGATATAATATTATGTCATATTATAATGGTACATTCAATGAAGACCTTTCTGCTGTTGGCAAGTTTGTCATTTGCTTCAGCTCTTATGTTAATGCCGCACAATGGGAATGAAACGCGGTCCAGCATCGTCGGTGCTGTAATTCCTGAAAACTCTACAAACATGTCAAATATTTTTGTTAATCAATTAAATAATACCGATACCGATAATATTAAACATCGCCCACATTTAGCTATTGTTGAAAGTAGAAAATTATTGGAAAATGAAAATAATAACTCGTCTGATAGTAGCGATAATGCTGCCAAGAGAAAGCTTCTTATATCGATAAAGAGTTCTCCTAAGAAACCTGCACCAAATCCCGCACCAAAGCCTGCATCAGTCGCACCAAAGCCTGCATCAGTCGCACCAAAGCCTGCATCCGTCGCGCCAAAGCCTGCATCAGTCGCACCAAAGCCCGCATCCGTTGCACCAAAGCCCGCATCAGTTGCACCAAAGGCTTCACCAAAGGCTTCACCAAAGGCTTCACCAAAGGCTTCACCAAAGGCTTCACCAAAGCCTGCATCCGTCGCGCCAAAGCTTGCATCCGTCGCACCAAAGCCTGCGCCCACGGTTAACAAGTATTCATCAGTCGACTCAAAATTATCAACAAAGACGAAAGAAATTGCTAAAAAATTTGAATCTGAGTTCGCTACATGGGTTGTAACAACCGAAGGACAGGAAGCTGTCAAATTCTGCCAGTCTTTGGGGATTACCAACAAACAAGATATCTATAATGGGTGCATCGAAGATATGCGCGTTACCAAAAGCAAGTCTATTGCAAAAGAGAGCGCTATCGCAGCCGAAGAGTTTTTGTCCAAAGCGGTAGAAAATCCAAGCAAACGTTTTTGCGTAGCATCGGGCGACCCTCATGTTACCAACTATGATGGTACACTTTTTCATATACAAGAACCCGGCATTTATACTGTTGCACGCACCCCCGATAACGTGTTTGAGATTCAGGAAAAGATGCGTAAAAACGGTGCAGACAAACCCGGCGTACCTTCTTGTATGACAGGTGCGGTTGTTCACTATAAACAAATGAACATTGAAGTTGATGTCGCTAATTTCGGAAAAATTCGCGTAAATGGTAAGGAAATGGATCTCCCTGAAGATTTTACCCTTACTTTTGGCGGTGTACAGATTCGTTACGGAAACCAAGTCGTTGAATGGAAGGGCGCAAATGTAAAGTCGATAGGTGTGAAGATTACTACACCTAATGGCTTTTCTGTTATGATTTCAGGTGGTTACTGTGGCGTTCTCGAAACAAATGTTCCTACCATGTTTTTCGGAAAAATGCAAGGTATCTGTGGAAATGCAGACGGTGCAAAAAATGGCGCGGATTATATAGACCCAAATGGTGCGACCATGAATGTAAACTATGGTGGCAAAAACTGGGAAATGAGCGGCTATGATGGTCCTAATTCGCCCCTTTCTAAATGGCAGCTTTCATGGAAGCCTCGCGGTTCTGAATGCTACTTCACTAAAGATTGTGAAGGTGGTGTTGCAACACGTAAGGTGATCGTTGCGCCTACTCCTGCACCTACTCCTGCTCCTGCTCCGGTTTCTATACCTGTACCCATTCCCGTTGTTGTAGTTAAATCTACACCTGCTTCTGTAGTTATTAGTGGAACGTCTGCCAAAACCATGTCCATGTCCAGCTCCAGCTCCAGCTCCAGCTCTGCGGCTGTATGTAAACCTGAACACTTCCCCGCTACATCTCATAAAAAAATCAAGAAACAGGTTACCGAGATATCAGCTAGGGCTTCCGCTAAGATGAAAGACCTCTACGTTAAGTTTAAGTCGATGATGGACGACATGCAGAAAAAACAACGCGAACAATATGAAGCGGATAGTAAAATACTTACTGAAGCAGATGGTAAAGCATCCAATGGTTATATCAGATATACAAGAGTATTTAATAACTCTAAACAAATTTTACAACAAATCAATATGTTAAATATTACTTTGCATCGTCATCATAAAGTTATTGCCGAAGAGTCTGGATACTTGGCTAAACTCGAGAAATTTAAACCTAAATTCCTATTCTCGCTCGACAACATCAAAGCACATGTGATGGGTATTAAAAACGATATTCATTCTACTATAGTTGAAGGCAGTGATAAAAAAGGGCTACTTTCAATCTTGGAAGAAATTCGTTCTTCTACTGATAAATCGGCATCTCTGTTGGCAAAGGCGTTTCTTGATCACTACGACAAATATAGTAAACAATTGAAAACAGATACGAACCAGTATGACGATGAACTTAAACGTATGGGATTTTTAAGTAGTACTTACAGTACTTCCGTAAAAGAAAGCACTACACTATGGAAAGAGTATTCCGATATTCTTGATATCGCAAATAAACTTAAAACTAGTATGAAATTTTCAAAAGACGATGAAAAATCGTTCGATGAATTGATCAGCAAAGTTGCACTAGCTTTCAAAAAACAAAGCGAACAAAGTGATGCTAAACTTTCTACTCCCAATACTCCATGTGCGGCTGATGTATTGAAAGCACACATTGACCATAATCGCGTTAAATAATCAATATTGATATTTATTTCATAGTTATTTGTTATACAATATATAACAAATAAGTAACACCCAAAATACCAATATATATGTAGAGAATCGCATATATAATATTAAATCTTTTTATCTACATGTATTTCTTTTCCGATATTTTTTATTATTTTACGTTCGTATTTCTCATAGTTTTCAATAGGTTCACATATTGAACGCATCATTGTGAGGTACTCAATTTGCTTTCTCTCGGTTTCCATCCAATCTGGGTTATCTATTGCCCACTGTTGCAATGCGGTTCGCTCCTTGTCTGCTATTTTCACGATTGTGTTTTTCATTATCTCGTGATTGTCGTCTTTTAACCACTTGTCTTCGTCTTTTATATACATGATGTCGCGTTTTATATCCGTACAATGAATAGGACGTTTGCAAATGTCCAACTCTTTGAGACCTTTTATCATAACATCTGTTATACCACGCGAAATACCGTTTGTTTTTGAAAATAGTAAATCCTCTAATGTTATCTTCAACGAATCAATAAAGTCCGATATGTTTAAAGCATCTTTGCACTGTTCGTTTAGAAATATATTTAAATTAAAGCTGTTATTCATATTATTTGTTATATTTGTATTGCCGATATTTGTATTCCCAATCTTAGGAACTATATCATGTATCGTCTTAACAAGCTCGCCATTCTGTTTTATTAAATCCCTAACCAACTCCTTCAACTCTTTGTCCGTTTTTGCGTCTACCTTTTCTTCTATTTTATTTTCTGAAATGATACCATTAATGGTGTCGTTATCTTCGCACTCTTTTTTTGAAGTATTAAGCGTAATACAGGTTCGCTTATGCTTTGCTAAACTTGAATGGTGGTTATATTTGTTACCACATACGCAGTTAAATTTTTGTTTATCTTTGTTTGGCATTTTTTTTGTAGTCTCATGTAGTCCTTTATGCTTGATGGTGTCAAGGTGTAATTTATAGTTGGACGCTTTGCTGCTTTTAAAGTCACATTTTTCGCAGACAAAAACATGGCATTTTTCGGCATTTTTTTGTGTAGTCATTTCTATATATTATAGACTACATAAAAAAATGCCTAAATCCTTTTCATATAATATATAAAAAAGTTGAAAAAGTTATCGTCACAAATTTTCAATCTTAAAAACACAATTTAGAGCATTATGCTCTGAGTGATGAATTCAATGTTTTTTTTATATTTCTACCCCCGGTTTTGAA